>Ga0105104_10002165_pt1 | contig 14482 bp, 10 predicted proteins | sample PPLLaktember2015_3_FD_87034 | JGI IMG/M metagenome (GOLD analysis project Ga0105104, IMG submission 87034) | Freshwater sediment microbial communities from Prairie Pothole Lake near Jamestown, North Dakota, USA - PPLs Lake P7 Core (6) Depth... | ecosystem: Environmental > Aquatic > Freshwater >... | reverse complement strand
ATGGGGGTGATGGGTGTGACACTGCTGCCGGTATCGAAACCAAGCCGCTTCATCTCCGCCTTGAAGTAGCGCGCATTCTCCCACAACCGGTCGCCCAGCTCGGTCGATTCTTCCAGAACATCCAGCCCGGCCAGGCACGCGGCCACATCCGGGACGGTCATGGCGGAAGAGCACAGGAACGGCCGGCCGCGCTGGCGCAGCCACTCGACGATGACTGCGCTGCCGGCTACCGCGCCGCCCACCACCCCAAATGCCTTGGAGAAGGTGCCCACCTCGACGTCTACTTTGCCGTGCAGCCCAAAATGATCCACGATCCCCCGGCCGCCTTTACCCAATACCCCTTCGCCATGGGCGTCGTCCACCATCAGCAGGATATCGTGCTTCTGAGCGACCTCGTAAACTTTATCCAGCGGAGCGATATCCCCGTCCATGCTAAAAACGCCATCGGTTACGATCAGTGCCCGGCGGTAGGTCCCGGCGGCCTCCTGGATGACCCGGTCCAGGTCCGCAGGATCGGCATGGGCATAGCGGATGATCTTACCCCCGGAAAGCCGGCTGCCATCGATGATACTGGCATGGTTCAACTCGTCCGTGAAGATAACATCTTCTTTACCGACCAGGGCCGGTATGGTAGCCAGGTTGGCGGTAAAACCAGATTGAAATGTAATCGCCGCTTCGACGCCTTTAAAGGCAGCCATCCTTTTTTCCAGCTCCAGGTGCAGCTCCATGGTCCCAGCAATCGAACGTACCGCGGCGGGCCCTACGCCGTAGCGGGCGATCGCTTCTGCGACGCTTTTTTGCAGCCTTGGATGGTTGGCCAGGCCCAGGTAGTTATTAGAGCAGAAGTTCAATACCTGTTTCCCATCCACGATCAGCCAGGCCCCCTGGGGAGATCCGAGGGTGCGGATGCGGTTATACAGGCCAGACTGTTTCAGATTCTCAACCTCTTCTTGGATCCATTGCAGTTTAGTGGACATATTCTCCTCTTGGATACTAGATTGAATATCAGGAAGTGAATGGGGCTCGGAAAAAAACCAGGGGTTCAACCTGTCTTTGCGTTTTCACCCGGAATTATACTCCTGGAGTTTCTTTCCAACTGCCCTCGGCCAGGTAACCCAGCTCGGCCAGCACGGCCATTACCTTTGCCTGCGCTCCGGGCTGGACGATCACCGTTGTGGGACCGAGCGGGTCGCCCAGGAAGCGGGCTGCTTTGGAGCGCCGCAACGCGGCTAAAATTTCCGGCGAGCCCAGGCGCAGCAGGGTGACCGTTTCCAGACGGGCCTGGACGCCGCTCTGATCCCAGCGTTCGAGGGCCTGTACCAGGGTGGGGGGGACCGGACCGGAGGTGTGCCGGCGGAGGAGCGCGATCAGGTGGGCAACCCGCAGCCCTTGTTTGCGTGCCCGGTCTAACGCCGGGGGGGTCACGCGGTAGCGAAATTCCTGGGGTGTTTGTTCTTCCCAGTCACAGAAACGGGCTATCTGGTAGCGGACGGCGCGCGGGGTGAGATGAGATAAACGGATCCGCCCGTTGGAGGTGACGTAGACTGGCGCATCTTCCTTTTGCAGGCCGTTGGGAACCTTGTCATCCAGTAGGGCAGTGGACCAGGCCGAGAAACGGAATGCCGCGGCCGGTGCATCCTCTTTAGGCCCGGCCAGGTCCAGGATTCCCAACCAGTATAACGGTCCGGTCAGGAGAAAACGCACCAGGGCCCCGTCTACCCGGTCCCAGCTCGCTGCTCCGCGCAGGTATTCTCCGCTGGCAGCATCGCGGATAAACCACGAATCGTAATCGCCGGCCGGACGCTGGAAATCCGCCTGCCGCTCGCGCAAGGTGGAAATAAACGAGACCAGGCTCCACCAGCTTCCCTGGGGCACCTGTTTGAGCAGCTCGAGGATAGTTTGGCGTGCGTTCAGGGGATCATTGACCCATTCTCCTTCGCATACCAGCCCGGGAACCAGGCGCAGCTCGTTGAACTGTGTACTTGGCAGCCAGGCGCGGGTCAGCGCGGCAAGCGCTTCTCCTCGACTGGCTTCGAGGAAAGAGCGGGTCGGGTCGGGGGCCGGTAGGCCTTGGGCATCCAGCAGACCGGCCAGGCCGGCCATTTGTTTGAGGATTGGGGCCGGAACCCAGGCGGGATCCCAGGGGATCTGATCGAGCTCCCATCCCAGGCGCAGACCCGCCAGCAGCGTGCAGGCCGCATCCAGGATGCGTTCGCTGGTTGCCATTGGGAAAGCGCGTTCCGCGGGTGTGGCCGGCCGGCCAGGGGGTGGGATGCTCTCCGAATCTAAGACCGGCAGCAGGGTAACCAGGTCGTCCGGGATAAATGCAAATTCTTGCGGTCCGGCGCCTAAATCCAGAAAGGCGCGCCCGATCATTCCCCGGTACCAGAGCACTTCGGTTGGCGAAGAGGGGGTTTCGTAGGGCTTTTTCCGATCGCGCTGGCCAGGACCCATCTCTCGGATCGTGCCAAAGCGCCGGGTAAACGCGGCCCAGCTCATGCGCCCCTCGTTTTGTACCAGGCAGGCCAGGGCAGTCTGAGCATCATGGGGCAGCGTTTCGACCACTTCCAGGACCAGGCGAGGGTCGAGCAGCGCGCCGGTCAGCTCCGGAAGTGCGCCGTGCGCATCTGGGGCGCTCAAGTCCAACCCCCATAAATGAGCGACAATCCTTATAAATCCCAGGTCGCGACCCTGGAGACTATGAATGAGATCGGGCATAGCGATTGATCAGCTCACTATTTCTAAAGCGCTCGGGATGACTTCGGCCGCCAGGCGCTGGATCTTTGAGCCAAAACCCGAGAAAATCTCACCATCCGTGTGGATATGCAGCGGCCGGTTGGATTCAAGCTCCAACCGCTTGAAATCGCCGGTGCGGACCTGTTTTAACCGGTGGGCCGTGCCCTTCAAGAAATTGGGCAGGATAGCGAGCATCCGGGGCCGGGAGATCTTTTTTACCGCGAGATAGTGAAACAAACCGTCATCCATCTTCGCTTGGGGCGCGACGTGAAAGCCACCTCCCTCTCGGCCGCCATTGCATAGTACCAGCATCAACAGATCGTCGCTCCACTCCGCGGCTTCGGTTTTGATCTGCGGCCGGAATGGATCGTAGTTGAGCAGGATGGTTTGCAAGACAGCTGCAAAATAAACGGCGAACCCCTGAAAAAATGGGACTCGCCTGGAGCGGATCGTTACGACCGTGTCGAACCCGATCCCGAGCGTGTTGTCCCAATATTCGACGCGTCCATCCCCATCGCGGACCATACCCACGTCGATCCGGCGGGGAACACCGCTCAACGCCTGCCGGAGAGCCACTTCGGGCTGGTTGGAGACCCCGACCGCGTGGGCAAAATCGTTCCCCGAACCAATCGGTACGACCCCAAGCCGCGGACGGCGTTCAAGGGGAAGCTGCATCAGCCCGTTGACCACCTCGTGGACGGTCCCATCTCCCCCCATGGCAACCACCAGATCATACCCGTCTTCGCCTGCCTGGCGCGCCAGCTCCGTGGCGTGCGTGGGGTATACCGTCCCGGTCCAGTCAGCGCCGCCATACTCGTATACCACCGGGCGTAATGCTGCGGCCACTGGCCAGGCCCGCCCGAGATTGGCGATCGGATTGAAGATGAGTTTGATTTTTTTCGACATTGCGGGCGGTCCTATGGGGAGTTTTTGTCGGGCTAATCATTTTGGGGCGCTTCCCTGTTCGGGGTTTGGTCCGGGGTGTGAGTAGAAAATGCCAGGCTGCCGGTGCCCTGCTCTTTTGCTTGGGTGAGCGCGTCTTCCACCGCCTCGATCAGCTCGGAAACAGACGACGCGTGATCTGGAAATAAAGCGGCGCCCATGGTGACGGATAATGTCTTCTGGCGTATATTGGGGAGGTTGAACCTGGTTTTTGACACGAAATCCTGGATGCGCTGTGCGATCAGGCGGGCGGTCTCCTGATCAGTATCGCTGATAACCACGGCCAGCTCATCCCCGCCATAGCGGGCCAGAAAATCCGTTTTCCGTAAGGCTTGCGTGATCGAATGGGTGATCTCTCGCAACACGTAATCGCCTGCCAGGTGCCCATAAGTTTCATTGATATTTTTGAACTCGTCCAGGTCCATCATCAGCAGCCCAAATGCTTTCTGCGCGCCGAGCCCACCCTGGCTGGCCAGGACGGCGTTGTAGCGAAGGATTTCATTTTCCAGGCGCTCATCTAACGAACGGCGGTTGTGCAGACCGGTAAGCTGATCAAGGTGGGCCTGTTCATCGATCAGGTTGTGCAAACGCGCGCTTTCAATGCCCATAGCCGCGTGGTCCGCGAGAAGCATGAGCAGGCGTGTTTCGCTCTCGGAAAACTCCTGCGTAGGTTGGCGGCGGACTGTCATGACTCCAACCACACGCGAACCGATCTTGAGCGGAATGGCAATAACGGATCCGGTCCATTCTGTTTCCATAAATAGGGGGTGGGTGGACATATCTGGGACTGAGATGATTTTCCCAAGCCGGGCTACCGTATAGGTCAATCCCTGTGGGCGCAGCGCCGGAAAAGCATCGTTCTCCTGCTCATCCGATTTTAAAGAAGACGCCATCGACAACCGGCCGTTATCGTACAGATAGATGTAGGTATCCTGGACATCCTGGATCACCCGCAGGGTCTCGACCAGAATCGAACGCAGGACCTGGCGTAAATCCATGTTAGAAGTCAGGTTTGAGCTGATCTGCCGCAGGGAATCGAGCTCAGTTATACGCTGCTCCAGGCCCCTTTGCAGGTTTTGGTTTTCCAGGTTGTTGACCTTCAAAACCGCGATCGCTTCCGGAAGGCTCTGGGGAAGGGAATCAGATTCGAGGATAACGATAAAATCGCGGAGTAGCTGTTCCATCAGATCCCGGTCCGCGTTTGTTTCCTGTTCGTTTTCCAGGTTTATGAGGACAGATCGGAGGTTTTGATAGTTAAAATCAATCATATGCTGTTGCCTGAACCTTTAATCGGACAATTAAGGCGAGTAGCTGCAAGAGAAAAGATTCAAGTCTCCTCTGGCGCAGTCGATATTATTATAAAGGGTTTGGTGGTTTTTGCCTAATCGCATGGATGACATCCCAACCCCGCCTTACAAGTGTGCAAAGTGGATTCTATTTGACGCATCCATACCTTACATGTATAATCCTTCTTTGACCCTCCGATTAATCTTCTCTAAGACCGTTTCCGCTGAGGACCTACATGGCTCTAAAAGGTAACCTACGCGATTTCACCATCACTCAGCTCCTCAACTTGATCAACCTGGCTCGCAAAACGGGTACATTGATCGTCGAAGGGCCGAACGAGATGGCACGGGTTACCTTTCGTGAAGGTAAGCTGGCTTATGCGCAGATTGGCCAGGAGGACAACAGCCTGGCATCCGTTCTGCAGCGGAATAACAAGATCTCCGTAGCTCAGCACCGCGTGCTTAAAAGCCGGGCAAGCCAGATGGGGGACAAAGAACTGGGTTTGCTGCTGATCAATGCGGGTTATGTCAGCCAGGATGATATTATCAACAGCCTTCAGCTCTACACGGTCAGCATCATCCGTCGTTTGTATACCTGGGTGGAAGGGTTTTTCCGTTTCGAAAACGATATTTTACCGCCAGAGGAAAAGATCAGCGTCCGGATTGATCTGGAAAACCTGATTATCGAAGGCTCTCGCCAGCTCCGCGAATGGGAGCATCTCCAGGAGGAGATCCCCAGCCTGGAAATGGCGCTAAAATTCACCGATCGCCCTGGCGCTAACCTGCGCAATATTAACCTGAGCGTCGAAGAGTGGCGGGTAGTCTCTTATATCAATCCGAAGAACTCCATCCGCCAGATTGCTCGTGCTACGAAAATGAACGATCTAGAAATCCGACGAGTCGTCTACAGCCTGCTTCAGGCTGGTCTGGTTGAGATCATACGTCCCGAGGGAATGCCGGTATCTGTCACAAACCGCGCTTACCCCACCGCTAACAAAGAAGAACAAAAGTCGTTGGTGAACCGATTGATCAGTCGCATCCGCTCTCTCTAACCTTTTCCCGAGGACGTTGCTCTATGCAAACGGTTAAAATGGTGGTCACTGGCCCCTTCAGCGCTGGAAAAACCGAGTTTATCCGCTCGGTCAGCGAAATTGATGTGGTCTCTACCGAACGAAAAATTTCGTCCGAAGCAGAAAAAGTCAAGGAAACCACGACGGTAGCCATGGATTTCGGCCGCATCACCGTCGATGATGACCTGGTTCTTTACTTGTTTGGCACTCCAGGGCAGAAGCGTTTTGATTTTATGTGGGAAATCCTGTCCGAAGGCATGTTAGGTTTTATCGTTATGGTGGACAGCACCCGTCCTGAGACTTTCCGCGAAGCGCGCAGTATCCTGGAGACCTTCCGGGCTTATGCTCCTACCCCATACGTGGTCGCTGCGAATAAACAGGACCGCCCGGATGCATGGGAGGTGGAAGATATGCGCCATGCTTTGCGGCTGGATGCCAAGACCAAGCTGCTGCCTTGTGTGGCTATGAACAAAGAATCGGTCAAATCGATTCTCCTCGAACTGCTGTACAGTATCCTGGCAGAAATGGAGGCGGGCGCGCCGGAATAAGCGTGCCCGGGTGGATACCCAGGCGTGTCGTCTATCACTACGGATCAGGGTATCGTCCATTACGAAGTCTACGGCCGAGGCCGTCCGGTCATCTTGCTGCACGGATGGCTGGGTTCCTGGGGGCTTTGGCAGGAGACGATGACCGAACTGGGGCGTTCCTACCGGACCTACGCACTCGACTTTTGGGGGTTTGGTGAATCGGGCAAGAAACGCGATACATATCTGGTGACAGATTTCGTCCGCATGGTTGACCAGTTTATGGAGAAATTAGGTATCGTCGAAGCCCCCCTGGTTGGACACAGCATGGGTGGGACGGTCAGCCTCTCTGTGGCGCTCGAATATCCACAGCGGGTCAGCAAAGTAGTCATCGTCGGCTCGCCGATCGTCGGTTCTTCCCTGGCGCTCATGCTGAAACTGGCTGGAAACCGGCCAATCGCTTATCTGTTGTTTACCTTCTTCCCGGTGTTTCGAGCGGCGATGCGGTTGGCTTCTCCATGGATCTGCCGGGATCCTTGTTTTCCGGATATGATGGATCGCGACCTCTCAAAAACGACGCTCGAATCCTTTCTGGTCAGTATTGCCTCCTTGCGCCGCACTGATCTGCGCCCACGCCTGGCGCAGATTGCCATCCCGGCTATGGGGATGTTTGGCGATCTGGATAATATCGTCCATCCTCGCCAGTGGGAGCCTATGCTGGCTGGCGTCCCGCATGCTCGCATCGAGCGCTTTCCGAAAGCCGGGCACTTTATCATGTTGGATGATCCGCTAGGGTTCCGGCAGAAATTAATGAGTTTCTTGAATGGTGAGAATCTCGCATGAGGATGCACAAATTGACCTATTATTGTTCAAATCAATTGGGGAGGATTATCCTGCAGGGCATGCAAGAGGTGATGGGGGTGAGGAGTGTAGACGCAGTATTGAGCCAGGCAGACCTTTCCCTCTTAAAGAACGTCTGCTCTCCGCAGGATCCCCCGGCGCAAATCCCCTACCAGCAGATCAGCGGGATCCAATCTTCTCTCGAGCGTATGTATGGAAGGCGGGGTGGTCAGGGGTTGGCAGTGCGCAGTGGGCGGGCCTCGTTCCGCTATGGGCTGCGAGAATTTGGCGAACAGGCCGGGATCACGAATCTCGATTTCCGCCTGCTCCCGCCGCGTACCAAAGTTCAAATTGGGGCCCGCGCGTTGGCTCAGGCGCTCAGCCAGCTATCCGACCAAAAGGTGCGCGTTGAAGAACAGGAACGGACCTACCAATGGATTGTAGAGCGCTGTCCACTGTGTTGGGGACGCCACGCCGATGTGCCAGTCTGCCATTTGAGCGTTGGCTTCTTACAGGAATTTTTATACTGGGCAGGCGCCGGGAAATATTATCCGGTGGTCGAGACGGAGTGCTCGGCGGCTGGCGCGACTGCCTGTGTGTTTTCTATCGATAAATTAGCCCTCGATTGAGTCAGGCCGATCCATGTTAAAGATCATCCTCCAGGCGCCGCGACCGATCTACCCGTTCAACGAACCGGCCCGCGACCTGCGCATCCAGAACAAGCCGCTCTGGCTCGCGCAGCGAGATATCCTCGCGCCCTATACTCACCGGGAGGTTGAAGTGCCTGTGGGTGCGCGTATGCCGGTCACCCGCGAGCCAAGCATTGCTTACCGTGACAATTTGTTCTTTGACGAGGCCTATATCCAGGGTTTTCTGGATGAGGCGCGCAAGTCTGACTGCGCCTGCCGGGCTGCGTTTACCCTGAAGGATCCGGCCTTCCGCGAGCACATGCTGCCCCTGTCCACATCCTATACCCGCCAGGGCGACCTGTATCTGGCCGACCTGTGGTACTACCCGGAAGGCCCCGAGGCAGACGTGAAACCCCTGGTCATCGATCTCCAGGCGCGCGAGATTGGTTATTATCACGTGCCCACCTACATGGCCAGCGAATCCGGAGACCTGGTTTACCAGGTCCCGCTGCGCGCCATGATTGCAATCGATTCCTGGGTGCATATTTTCATCGCCGATATGGTATTTGGCCTCTTCGCGCGCGGCGCGCGCTTCGAAAACCGCCTGGAACGCGACCCATTTTTCAAGCTGGGGATTTTAAGCAAAGGGGTGTTCGAGGGGCGTCAGGTGCTCGAATCCTCGGGGGTCGTCCAGGTAGGGCGCAACTGCGTCATCGATCCTTCTGCCATTTTGCATGGCCCCACCACCATTGGGGATAACGTGACCGTAGGCGCGGGGGCAGTGATCGAGAACTGCATTATTGGAGATAACGTCAACATTTCCCAGGGCTGCCAGTTAATGCTCTCTGTGGTCGGGGATGGCACCTTTCTCCCATTCCGGGCTGCGTTGTTTATGACCACCATCATGGATAACAGCATGGTGGCCCAGAACACCTGCCTGCAAATGTGCGTGGTCGGCCGCAACACCTTTATTGGAGCCGGATCAACCTTTACCGATTTTAATTTGATCCCGGCCCCCATCCGAGCCCGGGATGGCAATGACCAGCTGAGCCTGTCCAACCGGCCGGTTTTGGGAAGCTGCGTCGGGCACAACTGCCGCCTGGGCGCAGGTATGTTGGTTTATCCGGCCAGGGCCATCGAAAGCGATGTGGTCCTGGTCGCATCCGGGGACCGGCGGGTGATCGATCGAGATGTCCGCTTTGAAGACAGCGACCACCACCTTCTGCCGAATGCGGCCCTCCACCAGCGTCTTTATCCACGCCGGGATGAAGTAGAAACGGTTTCATGGTAAGAGTGCGACCACGCTCTAAGCATCAGGGATTAGGACACACGACCAGCGGTTGTATTATTCAAAAAGCACAGGGAGGTTCTCATGAGTAAAGCTCGACTGCTCATCGTTGAAGATGACTTCGATATCGCCAATATGTTAAAGATCTATTTCTCGGGACAGGGTTATACGGTGGACCTGGCTCCCCGCGGAAATGACGCATTGGACAAGACCCGCCAGGTCATGCCTCACCTGATCGTCCTGGATATTATGCTCCCGGATATCGATGGTTATGAAGTCTGCCGCACCCTGCGCACCAACACCCGCACCAGCCACATCCCGGTCATTTTCTTGACCCAGAAAGATGAACGCAGTGACAGGCTGCAGGGTCTGGAGCTGGGGGCGGACGACTATATTACCAAGCCTTTTGATATCGAAGAGCTAAAACTGCGCGTCCAGAATGCGATTGCCCGATCCGAGCGTGAAAGCCTCACCGACCCGCAGACCGGGCTGCCCTCCGGGCGGTTGATCGAGGATCAGCTCCGCCGGATCATCCGTCTGAAAGAGTGGGCAATGCTGGATATCCGCCTGAACTATTTCGATGCTTTTCGAGATGTGTATGGATTTGTGGCCGCCAATGATGTGCTGCGATTTACGGCCATGCTGCTCGGGGAGGTTGTAGATGAAATGGGCAGTGGCAACGACTTCCTCGGACATGCGGGCAGTGACAATTTTATCGTGATCACCGCCGAGTCAAAGGCCGCCCAAATCCGCGCGCGCGCCAGGACCCGCTTCGGAGAAGAGGTCCTGACCCATTACAACTTTATGGACCGCGAACAAGGTTATATTATGGCTCCCAACGAGCAGGGACAGAACGAAAAGTCGCCTTTGATGACGATGGCCGTGGGTCTTATTTCGCCCAGCCAGCAGCAGTTTTCGGATATCCGTGAGATCACTGAACTGGCCGCCGAGGCGCGCCGCCAGGATTCTGCCAGCTCCCAGGCTGGCCAGGGTTGATCGGGTCGTAGAGAGGAATCATGGATATCGTTGGCATAGGGATCGCACTGGCGCTGGTAGGGATCGCCTTTTTGGGGCTGATCCGCGCGCTTTTACGCATGGCAGCCCGCATGCAGCCAGGAGATATCCCCGCGGCCAATGACTCGGTCCCCGTAGAGATCGATGCTAATCCTGAGGCGACCTGGATCGTCCAGCCCGGCGGACGGGTATCGTCTGTCAACGCCCAGGCCCGCCAGGTATTTGATCTCGTAGAGCAAGAGTCCCCCACCCTGGAGCGGCTGGCCCGTTCTGCGCGGCCGGTGGAGGCGTTCTATAACGTCTGCGCGACAGAAGGAAGGGCCCGTTTTTCGATCAGCGGGCGTCCGGTCGAAGCTTTCTCGTACAGAATACCCAACGACGCTATGCTGGTTGCGCTGCGTTATACCGAGCTTGCCCCCAACCTGGCCTCCGCTGAAAGCGGCGTCGCCGCACAGACCCTGCAGACCTTTACCGATCTTACCCAGGCCATGGCCGGCAGTCTCGACATCGAGACGACTTTACAGGCCGTGCTGCGCAGTGTCGAGAAGCTTATCCCCGCCGATTTTATGGAGATTGCTCTTTGGGATGCTGAGAACCAGGTCCTGGTCCCCTACCGGTTTGTGGGTGTTCCGGGCACGGATCGCAGCCTGCAGATCGCAGAGGAGCGTTATAAATCTGGAGAGGGCTATTCCGGAACCATCATTCAAACCCGCCAGCCGCTCCTGGTTCCGGATGTAGAAGCGCGCACCGATCTGCAGCCAACCGTGGACCGGCAGGTGATGGCGGTCAACTCCTACCTGGGCGTGCCGCTCCAGGTTGGAAAAGAGCTGGTGGGCACACTGGAGCTCGGCTAGCTTACCTCGGGTGCTTTAGGCGAGAACGATCTGGAGCTGGTCCAGCTCCTTTCCGGGCAGGCTGCGATTGCGCTGCATAATGCCCTGGTCTACAAGGCGGAACAGCGCCGTTCGGCCGAGCTTTCGAGCCTGGCGCGCCTGGCACAGGCGTTTGGATCGCTGCGCGACCCCAAAGACCTGTACGGCCGCCTGGTGCAGAGCATCTCACCGATCATTCCGGTGGAGGTGCTCGGTTTTCTCATTTATAACGAAAGTACTCATACTCTCGAGGCGCAGGCGCCGTTTCAGGGGATCCCACCCCAATTTATTACCGACCCGGAATGGTTCCGCATTCCGATCCCGTCCGGCAGCCAGGCCGAGCAGATCCTGCTGTCTCAAGATGTTCTGATCAGCGAGAATGCGTTTGACGATCCCGAATGGGAAGAGCTGGGTCTCTCGCATCTGGCGCAGTCTGCCAGTCTGCGCGATACGGTTCTCGTTCCGCTGATCTCCGGCGGGCGGATGCTCGGGTTTCTCCAGGCGTCTAACCACACCGGTGATACCGGCGCCCTCTCCAAAGATGTGCTCCACCTGCTGATGATCATCGCCAACCAGGCGGCGCCCATCATCGAGAATGCTAACCTCTTCCAGATCTCCCGCCAGCGCGCCCAAAGAGCAGAAGGGCTGCGCCGGATTGCCAGCCTGGCTACCTCTGCCGCGAACCTGGATGAAATCCTGCAGTATTCTCTAAAGGAATTGGCCCATCTGCTCCGCGCAGATGTCGGTATCATCCTGCTGCTCGATGAGGACTTCGGTTGTATCCAGATCCACAAACCCTCCCTGGTTGGAGCCCCGGATGCGGTTGAGGAGACCCTCGCGCGGATCCACATCGACGATCCGCAGTTCCACTTTACAGTGACCGGCAGTTTGCACAGCCTGTTTAGCGGGAAATTGAGCGAAGAACAGACCCTGCTGCCGGTGTATCACCCTCTGGTAGAGCAGTTTCAACTCTCGTCCGCTATCGCCGTACCCCTGGTCGTGCGCGATCGCGGGGTCGGTGAACTGTGGCTGGGCAGCCACCAGACCTTCGGCTTTGACCGTGGGGATGTCCAGATGGTAGCCACGGCCAGCGGCCAGCTGGCGGGTGTGGTAGAGCGTTCGGCATTGTTTGCCCAGACGGACGAGAGCTTGCGCCGCCGGGTAGACCAGCTCACCGCGCTAACCCGCATCACGCGCGAGCTCAGCACGACCCTCGATCTCAAATACCTGCTGCAAACCGTTTACGATGAAGCCATCCGCACCACGCGGGCAGACTGCGGTACCATCCTGTTATTGGAACTGGCTCAATCGAAGATGGAAGAGCCGCAGATCGCGGTCTCGGTCGGCGATCCGCACACACCCGACCTGTACCCGATCGAACAGCGGGCAATCGAGCAGGGGGAAGCCTGTATCGTTTCAGATTTCTCTCAGCGAGAAGAGCAGCCCGGCCACGTGGGCGTCCAATCCGCGCTGCTCGTCCCGATCGTCCACCTGGGCCGCCCGGCGGGGCTTATCCACCTGCACGGTTCTAACCTGAACCGCTTTGACCAGACCTCCCTGGAAATTACCCAGACCCTGGCAATCCAGGTAGCGGTGGTATTGGATAACGTTCTACAGTATCAGGAGCAGACCCGCCGCGGGGAGCTGCTCAACCGCCGCGTCGAAACCCTGGCAAAGGTGCTGGAAACCACCCAGGCGCTCCAGTTGAACCAGCCCCTCGAACAATCTCTGGAACAGATCGCCGCCGGTATCCAGCAGGCTACGCCGTTCCAGGTAGTTTTGATCAGCCTGTACGTCTCTGAAACGGGAATGCTGCAGCGCTTCTGCCAGGCGGGCCTGCCGGTGGCTGCCTGGGACGAACTGCTCTCTCATACCCAACCCTGGCGCAGTATCCTTCAACTGCTCAAACCCGAGTTCCGCTACAGCCGTTCCTATTACATTCCCATCGACCAGGAACCCGCCATCCCCGAAGATGTGCATATGGTCACCGTACTGCCGACCCCGGAGCAAAAAACCGTAGAGACCTGGGATCCGGACGATATGGTGTTGATCCCACTCACCGACATCGAGGGCAACCCGCTTGGGTTGATCAGCCTGGATGCGCCGATCAACGGCCGCCGGCCGGACCGCCCGACATTTGACGCCCTGGATATTTTTGCCAGCCAGGCCAGCCTGGTGATCGAGAACCAGCGCCGCGTGCAGTCATTGAGAGAGCAGCTGCAAGAGACCCAGGCAGAAACCGTTCGCCAGCAAGAATCTTTGAAGAACAGCCAGGCGGCTACGCCTGCCCTGCTGCACAAGGATCTCGAGCAGACCCTGGCAATCCATACCCTCACCAACCAGGCGCGCCGGGTGCGTGATGGCCTGGAAATTGCCGAGATCGCCAACCGCCAACCGGACGTGCACCAGGTGCTGCGTTCGTTGGGACATGAACTGCTGGCCCGCCTGGAACTGGACGCAGCCCTGGTGGCTGAGCAGTCGGGTGACGATCTGCGCCTGCTTGAGGTGGTTGGCAGTATTCCCGAGGGGGCTAACCCTGAAGCCCTTTTTGGCCAGCGCAACCCCCTGCGTGCCAGTTTCCATACCGCCGAGATGGAAATTGCCGCCGACCTGGCAGGCAGCCCGGAGTGGCAGGAAAACGCTTTGCTCAATGCCCTGGAAGCGCGCAGCTTTATCTGCCTGCCGTTGGTGGTGGATGACCGCGTGGCAGCCAGTATTCTGGCGGTAGGCCGCCGGATGCTGCCGCCCCTGAGCGCCGAAGACCGCCAGGTATATACCCAGGTTGGCCGGCAGGTGGCGATTGTCTTGCAAAACCTGTCTCTCCTGACAGAGACGCGCCGGCGTCTGGATGAAGTCAACCTGCTGCTCGAATTTAGCCGCCAGATCGGCAGCCTGGATTCGGCCAGTATCCTTTCCACCCTGGTGGAAAGCTCCTTGGGTGTCATCTCCCAGGCAGATGCCGGGATGGCTGCCCTTTGGGACCCCAAAACCGCTTGCCTGGTACCCAGGGCTGCCATCGGCTATGCCAGCAATGCGGACCTGCTAGAAGTCCGTTATCCGTTGAGCGGGACGGCTGACCCCGATCCGGCGCTGCCTGCGGCCGGGCAAACTCTCCCCGTTCAGGTTTTCCTGCAAGGCCTGGCCCGCCGGGTAAAAGAGGTGGAATTTGCCCGCGATTACCACCTTTCTCCTGAGGATCTGCTGCGCTACCGCAGCGCAACTGCCGGCCGTTTGCCGGTTTCCAACCTGCTGGTACCGATCGTATCTGGCGACACCAATCT
>Ga0105104_10002164_pt1 | contig 14482 bp, 11 predicted proteins | sample PPLLaktember2015_3_FD_87034 | JGI IMG/M metagenome (GOLD analysis project Ga0105104, IMG submission 87034) | Freshwater sediment microbial communities from Prairie Pothole Lake near Jamestown, North Dakota, USA - PPLs Lake P7 Core (6) Depth... | ecosystem: Environmental > Aquatic > Freshwater >... | reverse complement strand
TCGCTGCCGAGAGCAGCAAGGCAGCCGAAATGGCCATGTAATTAGGGTGTAACCAGGGCAAAATCACAAGACTCAGGACAAATCCACCAAGCTCCCAATCGGCCATGGGTCGAAGACGCAGCACCCCAATCCTGTCGTCCGCGTGTAGCGTGGGCGCGAGTACCGCCCTGAATGCGAGAGCGACCAGCAGGAAAGCGGGCACTTCGGGAAAAATTTGTCCTGACAGGGATGCCAGAGGCAGAGTAAAGCCGGCGATCAGGGTTACCACGCTGGCGGTCCAGGGAACAAATCCTGCCCGGTGCACCAAAGACCAAAGTATCCCCATCCCGGCGACGGTGATCAGAGTTAGCAGCCCGATCACTCCCAGGCGTCCCCCAACCAAAAAGAACGGGGCTGCCAGAATGGAGAGGCCGATCCCATGCACCGGGTACCAGCGGTTGCCAACTACCGTCACGTGCGGGTCCGGGATATACTCGGGGTAATATTCCAGGTAATCCTTGTTTTCGTAGTTGTTGCGCAGATCAAAGTCCCCATCTCTCAAAAAGCTCTGGGTCATGATCAGGTAATGAGGCTCATCTCCGGTTGGACCTGCCCGAAAATTCATGCAGGCAAAGATAATAGCCAGGAGGAACAATGCGCCAGGTCCCGGAGGTGTGTCGGTTTTCAATTGGACACGGAGCCAGCGGAGACATACGAGGGTAAAGCCAATGAGGATCGCTGTGAGCTGGAGCCAGACCCAGAAATCGGGCGATTTGAGAAACAAACCGAAATTATCGGTGAAACGATGCATCCTCACACCGAATCGAGCTACGAAGGATAATGCCCACTGACCGGGTTCCACTGGGCCGGGGTGGTGTCAGGTGTCCAGGCTGTGCGATACTCTGGCCTGGCGGCCTGCCAGTTTGCGGGTTTTACCGCTCTTACGCAGATCAGGAGTGGATGGCCTTCATCGACAAAATCCAGTTCGCGGCGGGTAAGCTCCTCGGCCGGCATATTCATCTGGTATGCCACCCGGGCGAAAAGGTTGCCATAGACTTGCATCTTGTAATCGCTGCCAGCCAACCCAACTCTGCGGAGCATGTTCTCCACCTGGATCGGAGTAAACCACCAGTGCATATACAACGGTGCTCCCGTACCCATATTCAGCCCGTTGGTGAAATAGTAATCCAGGCAGGGGAAGTTAAGCAGCAGCACCCCGCCCGGTTTTAAAATTCGCACGGAATGGTAGAGCGCGGCTTCAATATCGTAGATAAGATGCAGGGTAAACTGGTTGACAAAGCAATCATACCTGTCCGAGGGAATTTGGTCCGCCCGGCTTATGTCTGCCACAACAGTTACTTCGGGGCTGTGCGCCTCCAAATCGATTGCCTCGGCCTGGACCAAAGCCTGCCCGCCGTACAGTCGAATGGTGGTTGTTGTGCCGATCTCCAAAGCGCGCCCGCGGATATCAGATTGATACTGTTGAAGGAAGTTTGCCCAATAAGGACGCACAATCGGTGTTCCGTGCTGGCGCCCGTTGTGAAGAGGCTGCAACCGGCGGAACCGGAGCAAGCGCAGGTTCCGGATGATCGGCAGGCGGGTCCATTGGCTGATCCCTTGCCGGACCTGACGGTACAGCTGTCCCGGCAGACCCTGGCGCGCAAACTGCACCAGACGGTGCAACCCTGGCTGTTGATAAGGCCAGAACTCCTTCTGGATTGCGCGCCATACATGGGGGGAATCGATCTTCTGTTTGCTTAGATAAGCGGACAGCCAATTCAGGAACACCAACCGGGCCGGCTTATCCTGACCCGTCTCCTGCATCACCGAGCAATTCGATCCCGGATGCTGACGGTAACGAGCAGAACAATGACTTGAGACGAAGACCGGCGCGTGGCAGGCCAGTTTTGCGAAGAAAGCCTGATCTTCATACAAACCTTGAAAAACCTCTTCGAAACCTCCCCACCGTTGGATGGCCTCCTGACGCACCAGGACACTGCAGGTACACGGCGAGACGCCCTCATTTTGGACGATCTGCACCAGCAGATCCGGAGGCTGAACCAGGATATCCGGGCTGACACCCAGGTCGTGCACAAAATCGCGCTGGCGATCTTCCGGTTTCCCAGTCCAGCTGTACCACCACTGGGTTGGGCCGTAGACCATGGCCGCTTCTGGCCGGTTCTCCAGCAAAGCGACCTGTTGTTTCAGCTTATCCGGGAGCCAGACATCATCTGCATCTAAAAAGGCAATGAACTTACCACGCGAATGGCACACACCCAGGTTGCGCGATGCGCTCATGCCTCGGTTTTGATGGTCCGGGTGTTCGATATAGCGCACCCGACCCGGATGGTGGGACGCATACCGGAGGGCGATTGTGGTGGACCTGTCCGTCGAACCGTCATCCACCAGGAGCAGTTCCCAATCCGGGTAGGATTGGGAGAATATGCTCTCAACCGCTTCCTGGATGAACTGCTCGGCGTTCAGGAAGATCATAATAACTGAAACTACAGGGGTATTGTCCATTTCTCGAAAGAGTAGTGGTGAGAAAGCCGGCTCAAACCCGGGCTGTTTCTGTTATGCCTAATAAATACCGATCGATCATATCTAAAATACCTGGCTCGACCTCAATATCGAATTTTCTGGCAAATAATTTTGGAGAGGCCGCAAGCTTTGGGAAATCATGTTCACCAAGGATGGATGGGCTGCCCGAGTCAGGGACTTTCCAGTCGATATACCGGAGGTCGTCGTTGATTACACTTTCTCGCAGAGGTGAATTGAGCAGGATCGTCTGGAAGAAGATTTCATCCGGGACATCCACATACTTGAAGAACCTCACAAACGCGGGTTGTTTTCGGACAAAGTGGTAGATATAGTCGACGCACTCCCTGGATAGGCACCAGTAGGAGGATCCCCCATAGGGTTGGAAACCTGCAGGGAATTTCCGTTTGGGGACCAGGGATGAAAACTTCCTCCAGGCCCCCGGAGGGGTGAGAGAAGTGGATCTGTTTGTGTCGGGAAAACAAAATTTTCTGTGACCGAGACGGAAGTGCCAGGATTCGATCCGCTCCAGCCCGCCTTTCCCCTGCCATTCATTCGAAGGCAGTGGAAAATAAGCCATGAAAGACTTCCCCGAATTTTCCTCCAGAAATTTCTTTATGGTGTCATTGGATTTGAGCGGGTAATCCTGGCCGGTCAACAGGACTGCCCACTCAAAAGGGAGGTTTTGGCTTTTGATTCTGAAGATTCCTTTCAGGGTAGCTTTGACATGGCCGAAATCTCCCCAGAAACATGCGTGTCGGGGGAGGAAGGTGACATTGGGAAGCCGGCTCACGCCTTCCACCATCTCCGAAAAAATCCGGTCGTCCGTCCTTTTATCGACATGCACCAGGAAGATGTCCATTGGGGTGTAAAGTCTCAGAATGAGACGTACGAGCTGTTCCGGGTGTTGGTAGGCTGAGATGATATAAGCGATTCTCATTCGTCTATTTTCAGGATTGGCTTCACGGCTCTGACTGTGATCAGGACCTGGTAATCAGGGTCGCAAACCTCCAGCTCGTTAAGGCGCAGTTCATGCGCTGCCAGGCCGAAGAGAAAGGCAGTCGCTGCCAGGATATTTCCATGGCTGGTGGTTTGAACAGCATTGGGCGGGAAGACTTCTTCAAGCAGTCGTTGGGCAGACCGGGTTGTGAAACGCCAGTAATCACCCCAACGGTCCATATCATAACGGCTGATCTGGCTGATGCCGGGGAGGGTCAGAAGAAGCACACCACCGGGTTTTAGGATCCGGTAGACTGTCATAAGCGCAGCACGAATATCGTAAATGAGATGGAGCGTTTGGGTCAGGATGATGCAATCAAAGCTGTCCGCAGGAATATGCTCCGCGCTCGTAATATCACCAATGATCGTGGTTTGGGGAGTGCTCTCCATGCCCAGCACATCACTTTGAGAGACGCGGTCGCCACCAAACTGGCGCGTGTAGGTGTCGTCCATAATCTCCAGAACGTGGCCCTGGATATCCATATTGTTTGTCAACAGGAATTGCTCGATATAGTAGCGATCAACAGGCAGACCCCGGTCGAATCCCCAATCCCGGCTGAATGGTTCGAGCCTGCGCAGATCGCCGAAGCGTACCCTTCCCACAGCGGGGACGGAGTCCTGCCCCCGCCAGCGGGCTGATACCCAGCGACGGATGGGAGCGGGTAGAAAATTTATCGAAGCCTGTCGTCCAGCAAGATAGAACCGTTGGAGAAGCTGGCGGCTGCGATTGAAAATTCGATCCAGCCCGGGATGTTGGCAGCGCCAGAGTTCGTGCCGGATGGCTCGCCACATTTCCGGATCGGTCACTGCGCGATCCGATAAATATTCGGCTAACCAATTTATGAAAAAACTCCGCGCGGCATACTCCTGACCATCTTTTTCGACAACCGCGCAGCTGGAGTCTGAATGCTGGCGGTACCAACCCCAGCGCTCATCCGCTACAAAGACCGGTGCCTGGAGACACACTTTAGCGTAAAAAGTTTGGTCCTCGTAGATGTTGTAGATGCCTTGAAAGCGTTCTTCGAAATTACCGATTTCTGTGAAGACCTGGCGGCGCACGAGGATGCTGCAAGGGCTTGGGATCGCTGCGGATTGTTCCAAAAAGAAGCGGTTGAACAATTCGGGTGGTTCGATGAGGGTATTGGGTGGGACACCCAGATCATAGACAAAGTCACCTTGGTGGTTTTGATCCTTCCCTGACCAGCTGTACCAATAATACGTGGAGCCGTAAACCATGGCTGCCCTGGGCTGTGCTTCCAGAATGGCGACCTGCTGTTCGATCTGGCTGGGGAGCCAGACGTCATCTGCATCTAAAAACGCAATGTACTCGCCCGAGGCGTGTCTCAGACCCAGGTTTCGTGAAGCGCTTTTCCCGTGGTTCTGGTGACCCGCATGTTCCAGATAGAGCACCCTTTCAGGATAGCGGTCCGCGAATAACCGGGCGATCTGAGTGCTTTTATCTGTTGAGCCATCATCTACAAGCAGCAGCTCCCAGTCTGGAAAGGTTTGAGCAAAGACGCTTTCGATAGCTTCCTGGATAAATTGCCCGGTATTTAAAAAGATAATGATGACCGAGACCCGTGGCTTATCTGGCGCTGCGCCCCTGTTCAAACTCGCTTTATATTCAACATCCAGATGAGCTGTTTCCATACCTGTCCAATATATTCTCCCAACTGATGCAGCTTGCGATGACGATACGGCCATAGTTCGTGGCGGATGGCCTGCCAGACCTGGCCATCCGTTACCCCTCGTTCAGCTGCAAAACGCTCTAGCCATTCTAAGAAGATCAGCCGTTTGGAGGCCGTTTGGCCAGTCTGCTGCCCCATCGAAACACAAGAAAATGGGTGCTGTCGATACCGGTACCAACACACATCGGCAGCGAATACCGGCAAGAAAAGACAAACTTTCGCGCAAAAGACCTGGTCCTCATACTCACCTCGGAAGTCTTCTTCAAAGCCGCCAAGCGCAGCGATTGCTTCACGGCGGATCAGATAACCTGTCGGTACCGCGGCTTTGTCCTGTAAGAAGAGTGGCAGCAGCTCAGGTGGCCGGATGATGCAGTTCGGTTGGACGCCTAATCTCTCAATGTAGTTTCGCTGCTGATCCCGTGAGGACCCGGTCCAACTGTACCAGTATTGGATCGGACCATAAACCAGGGCAGCCTGGGGGTTTTCCTCCAGGATGGCAACCTGATCCTCCAGGGTGTTTGGATACCAGGTATCATCAGCATCCAAAAATGCGACATAACTTCCGCCTGCATGCTGAATCCCCAGATTGCGCGCAGCGCTCATACCGTGATTGATGTGACCTTCAAACTCCAGATAGTGAACCTTTTCAGCGTATCGGGCCGCATACTGCCGGGCTATGGCCGAGCTTCCATCGGTTGACCCATCGTCGACCAGGAGCAATTCCCAGTTCTCATAGGTTTGGGTCAAAACGCTCTCAACGGCTTCCTGTAGGAATGGCTCGGCATTCAGGAATATGATGATGGTAGATACCATTGCAGTATGGCTCATCTTGCCTCTTCAAAGATCGATTCTGGCGGATCGATCTTGCCGTAGACGAAAATTACCTTTTCAAAACGGCAGTGTTTCCGAGGTCGAAAATCATATAATCATCGCTGGATGCCAACAAAGAATATTTCCTGGAGAGCAAGCTCTTCAGGTCTGCCTGTTTGTTGAACTCCTGGAGATCCGTCACTATGAAATATTCCGGTGATAATTTTGCGAACCAGGCATTGTATCTTTCCTCTGCATTGAGAGCGTGGACTCCTGCGAGCTGCTCCCACTCTAAATCAGACACGAGCGGCCAGGGTAATCCGGACAGTTCCCCATGATATTCCAGTGAAAGCCCATAATCCTCAGATAAATGGATACTATTCAGGCTGTGATCCACCAGCCCCCCGATCTCTTCAGCAACCTTCACCCTGTTTGCAGAAGTAGGATCTGCCAATCGTAATAGCGCCTCATAGCTGACGAAAATGAACGCAATCAAGGCGATGGAAGCGATCGCAGCCCGCCAGTACCATTCCCGGTTGTATTCGAGCAAGCGATTTGCTGCCAGTGACCCCAATGGTCCTAATGAGAGGGCAGCGATAGGAATTAATTGCAAGTGATAGTAATCATGGGTGGCGATGTGGTAGTCAAATACAAAACAGAAGAGGATATACCCTACCCACATTCCAACCATGATGGAACGCGGCCGGCCCGGCCGAAACATCATCACCCCGATTAAAGCCCCGAAAAACGCTCCAAAGCCAATCACCGACCGAATATTGGTCAGCCAACCGGTCCAAAAGAACGGATCCAACAAGAGCTGGGGCAGAAAGCTCGACCTGGCCTGGTCCTTGAGGAACCCAGAGATGAATACCCCGTTAATGTAAAAGAGGAGCGTAGGAAGAAGGGTGAGGATAAAAAAAACGAACACGTGGGGATCGGCAAATAACCTTTGCACCCCTTTCCTGATCAGGGTGATCGTCAGAAAAGAAGCAATGATCACAAACAAAGAAACAGGCTTGATGAAAATTGATAAAGCCGAAATCAAAATAACAATCGCCAGGTGGAGGTTTGTCGGTTTGTCGTCATACTGTAACATTGCATAGACACTGGCACACATTAACAGGATCATCAGAGGATCCGGTTGAAAGCTTCTGCTTGCTGTAACGGCGAAGGGGAGGAATAGATAGAAGGCGCTCGAGAATAGGGCAGCAGTTGGATCTGCAATTTTCCTGGCGATCAGGTAAACAAAGAAGCCTCCAATCAGCCAAAATAATGCGGAAATAGTTCTTGGGATCCAGAAATACTCTCCCCCGAATAAACGATAGCCAATCGATGTCAACAACTCCATAATGGGCGGCTCGAGGATACCCTGTCTCTGCTGATTCACCCTGGCAACCTGGCTTTTCCATTCAGGAATTGTGGATAGATGCTCGTAGTAATATCCCCTGGCAATCAGCAGAGAGCGATATTGGCGCGTGGCATGGAAGTTGAGCGGAGGCTCGTTGATGTGAAATAGCCGAATGCCAAAGGCAGCTATAAATAGAAAACCAATCAGCAGCAGCCTTCTTTTTCCGATCCAAAACAGGATCCAGTCATTGAGATGGCTTTTCAATGTTTGGATTGTAGAACTCGAGGAGCCTGTGAATAATTGCGCCCGGGATTTGCGTTTGATCATCGCTCACGCGAAATGGAGTCCACCGGTTCTGATAATTCAATTGGAGATTGGCTTTCAATAAGCTCCGTCGTCCACTCCAGCAAGGGCCTTACGACGCCGACCATCTCGCCATACCAACCTGAACGTAGATCGGCGGCATCCTGAACCTCGAAAACCAAGGCGTCATCCAGCTGATACACTTCATAATAATTATCTTTAACGACCGATAGCAAGACCCGGTATTGACCTGCGATAAGCAGATCAGCTGGAATAGAGCATTGGGTAGAAAAGAGACCCATTGGAGACGGACGAGCATTCCAACCGGATCCATCGATGGGGCTGCTGGCAAACGCTACAATGCCCTGGTTATTAATTAATTGAAAATATAGATAAATATCCGCACCCTGTACCAGGTTCCAAAACTCAAATTCCATCCTGATTGGGGTTCGCATAGTAATCGGATCGGAGGGTGAACTATCTGCAGGCCGTACGCATACCCGCCGAAGACGAACCTGATCGTTGCCCGGTGCGGTCGTCTGGTTCGCCCAGACCTGCTCCGTCAAACTTGAGAAAGAAGTTTTTAAGTATTGAAAAACAACCTGCGCGGTCTTTCCTTCTGCCATCACCTTGCCCTGATTCAGCCAGATGACCCGGCTGCACAGACTTTGTATCGCAACCATATTATGGCTTACGAATAACACAGTCCGCCCGTCTTTGGCTACCTCCCCGATCTTCCCAAGACACTTTTTCTGAAAGGCGATATCTCCTACTGCGAGGACTTCATCCACGAGCAGAATTTCCGGCTCGAGGTGAGCAGCCACTGCAAATGCCAGGCGCATATACATCCCGCTCGAGTAACGCTTCACAGGGGTATCGAGAAAGCGTTCCACCTCGGCAAAGGCGACGATTTCATCGAACTTGCGCTCAATTTCCGATCTGCGCATCCCTAACATGGTGCCGTTCAAATAAATATTTTCCCGACCGGTAAGTTCGGGGTTGAACCCGGTGCCCACCTCCAGTAGAGAGCCAACCCGTCCGCGGATTTCCGCGTGTCCTTCGGTAGGCATGGTGATGCGAGAGAGAATCTTGAGCAGCGTGCTTTTGCCTCCCCCGTTAGGCCCGATGATGCCTACTACATCGCCCGATTGAACCTCAAAGGAGACATTTTTCAATGCCCAAATAAATGCGGGATCCGATTCCTGGTGGGCATTCCCGTTCGGTGACGCAAGGGCGGAGGATGAAAGACGCCGAAACGCGGCAGCGACCGACACGGTGATGGCATTCCGCAGAGTCTGGTACGGCTCGCGGGAGCCAATCCGGTAGCGCTTACTCAGATCTTTTACAAGAATAGCGGGTTCACTCATGGCTCACAGGATATCGGCGAAGGTCTGTTCGTTTCGGTGGAAGTAATAAAGACCGCTGATCAGCAGGATGCCCGCCATGAATACCGAAGCGACCAGCAGCGGAGTTGAAAGGTTCCCCTGGCCCAGCAGAACCCAGCGGAAGCCCTCTACCACACTGGCCATGGGGTTCAGCCCATAAAGCCCACGCCATGCCTCAGGCACAAGCCGGCTGGAATAAGCAATGGGCGTGGCAAAGAGCCAAAATTGGAGCAGGAATGGTACCGCGTGACGCACATCTCGATACTGTACATTGAGAGTGGATAACCAAAGGCCAATCCCCAGCGAGGTTGCCATCCCCAGCAAGACGAAAAAGGGTAATACCCAGATCCTGGAAGTGGGTACGATGCCATAGAACAACATCATTACCACCAGCACGGCGAAGGCAATCGCAAAATCCACTACCCCGGTTAAAACAGCCGCGATGGGTGCAACCAAACGCGGAAAATACACCTTCGTGATGACGCTTTCGTGCTCGATCAGGCTGTTACTGGCCTGGGTGACGGCATTCGCAAAGTATATCCACGGTACCAGCGCGCTAAAGGCGAAGACCGGATAGGGCACCCCTTCAGAAGATATCCCTGCCAGCTCACCAAAGAAGATAGAGAAGACAACCATGGTGAAAAAAGGCTGGATAACGGCCCAGGCGGCGCCCAGGACAGTTTGTTTATAGCGAACCTTGAGATTGCGCCAGATCAGGAAATAGAGCAAGTCCCGGTATTCCCACAATTCATGAAGGTCAATCGCCATCCAGGGGCGGGTCGGACGGATGAATGTGACCGGTTGAAGAGCTGCAGGTTTATTGGCCATTTTGGATTATCGGAAGATGAATATGCCAGTCGAAATTGCCTTCAAATGTAAATATCTTGCCATCACCTGGTGGGAATAAGATCGGAGTACCCAGGTTGTAGGAAAGGGAAGTTTCCATATCCCGTAATTGTCCGGTAAGACCGGTGATAGCATTGATCGTCAAATTCTGCGAGTGCGCACAATCTCTGTTCACCGCAACCACGAAAAACCGGTTCGACGAGGAGGCCAGCGTGCTTATATAGGGCGCCTGGCTGGCTGACCCGCTGATCCGGAATAGATCCTGGGTCTTTTGAAAACCCAACAGCATATTGCGGAAAGGCTGTGTGCGCTGTGCAAGCGTGGTCACCTCAGAATATAGCGGAGGGTTATCAACCAGACCCTTCCAGCCTTGCTGCGAGCTGTAGATGAACCAGAAAATCCCTTTTGCCCCTTCTCCAATCGCCAGCCAGTATTGACTGCGCACTTCAACCGGCAGTGGCTCTCGCAACTGGGTCAAAAAATTATGGGTTTGGAGAATGATCCATAAAGGGGTCGAGGCGGGTTTGGTTTGCCTGGCAGTCCGGATGTAATCAACAAAATCGAGGAAATTGTAACCAAACCCGGTCATTGTAAAATCACACAGCTCATTGTTGTATCCCACAGGATATACATCAATCAGCATTACATCCGGTTGAGCCGCGTTGAAGATAGGTCCGATCCGGTCCAGGCCAATCAGGATGGGCATTGCCGGCCGGGCTGTATCCAGCTCATGAAATGCCTGGGTGATCAGGCTTACTTTTTGTAAATCGGTCAGGTTTGGCTCATCCTTTACAATGTATCCCTTAAAACTGGGGTGCGGACTGAGCACATTTACAATGGGTTGGGCGGCGGATCGAGCTGTCTCCAGGTTGGCCGGAATATTGGAAGGCCACCAGGTCTGATTAAGATCACCACCCGGGATCATATAAACATCGATCCCTTGTGGATCCGAGATATCCAGCAAAGCCGCATCCCGATTCGCAAAATTATTGGTGAACATCACAGCACCCAACCCGCGCGCCTTGAGGTCGGTGATCATGGCCTGAAACTTTGGCTTCTCTCCATTGGTGATGCCCGCATCCTCGAAAATACCCATGGGAAATGAGGAAATGGTTACCCGAGCCGCTGACTGGAAAGGCGAGTACGATAATCCGCGGAGTATCTTCTGGTTGTAAGGCACCACCCCAAAAATGAGGGCCCAAAAGACCAGCAGAAAGATTGCCCGCCTAACAGTCATCTTTTCTAGGACCGAGGATTCTGAGCAACAGGCCGCGAATTGTGTGCAAGATAAAACCGGTGGACAGCATGACCAGCCCAATGATAGAAAGCATCACGCTGATCAGGGCATAACCGGTGGCCAACTGTAGGGTACGAGTATATATATTTACCACGAGTACCCCCCAGAAAAACCCAAAACCGATCAGGGAAAGACCCGGTATGCCGAAAAAAAGTAAAGGCCGGTACTGACCAACCAAATGCAATATACCGTTCAACACACCTAAACCATGCGCGATCACCGAGCGTTTGGGGGGATCTTCATACCGGATGGTAATCGGTACCTCGACCAGCCGTAATCCATACTGGCGAGCAATAAACTGCATTTCTGATTCCACCGAAAATCCCTCAGATTGGAATGAGAGAGACCGGAGCGCTTTTGGGGAAAAGGCGCGATATCCGCTTTGAGAATCCGATACCCGTACGCCAGATGCCAGACTGGTGATCCGGTTGAATATCCAGTGCCCGGCGATGCGATGGCGCGGTACAAGGCTTTTCTTCTCGATATAGCGGGAGCCTACCACGATATCCGCCAGACCCTGCATAACCGGCTCTATGACAAGCGATATCTCTTCGGGGATATGCTGGCCATCGGCATCGATGGTAACGACGATATCCGGTTTTAACCCACGGGCGATTAGGAAACCTCTATTCAAGGCGCTCCCCTTCCCCGTGTTATGGTCTTGTTTGACGACCATCGCCCCGGCTGCTTGCGCAACCTCTGAAGTAGCATCGCTTGACCCATCATCCACAACCAGGACTATGTCAGCAAATTTAAAGATTTTTAGTACGACGCTGCCGATAAACCGCTCCTCATTGTAGGCTGGGATGATGACGACTGTACAGGGATGACGGCTGGTTTGTTTGCCGCTGATAGATGTGGTTTGCGGATATTCACGGTTGTCATCAAAAATACCAACTGTTAACGAGTCAATTTGCTTCCTAACAAGATACATGTCAGTCATAGCTCTATCCTCAATTCTGACAATTACCGTACCTTTTGCTCCAGGCGGAAAAACCAGCCAGCTTTCCCCAGTTTATCCATGCTCCGCCCTTCCGACATATCTCCAATTGCGAAAGGAGAATACCAGACACTCAAGTATGTTTGTTTTGGATTTATCGACGAGACCTGTCGAGTCGGATTCAATAGATTCATAGGCATTCACCGTCTACAGGAAATCCTTTCGGAAAGGCAGTAGGTGATGAATGGACAGGTCATTGAAAAGTCACCCGGTACCCTGCCAGGGTTCCAGACCAATAGGTACCTGGGTAAACTAATCTTTATGAATGGATATCAGGATAACGACAGAGATGGGAAAAGAATCAAGCATTCCAAAGTTTTGGAAATGCACGCCAATCCTCCTAGAAGCCTGGGCTTTCTTCTTTCTCAGATTACCCTTTTAAATCCTTCCACATAATTCTTGAGATGAAACCGTACCCTAGTCAGCGACTCTGTGCTGTAAATAGTGTATTTTTGCCGCCCTGTCTTGGTCATGTGTAAGTTTACGTCAGGCTGGTCGAAATTCGGTTTACGAGTAGGTTGTAAAATGTACAAAATTGATCAATAAAGTCGCGAAAATGGCAGAGAAGTAAACTGTAGGGGTTTTCGCTACTTATGCTGTACTGTTCTTGTAATCCGCTCGGGCTGAAATATATATCCTCCAGCCTGCGCGATAATATAAGCAGGAGACCGTGGATCGTCTTCAATTTTCCGCCGTAAACGGAAAATTAGATGCTTTAACAGTTTATTACTACCATCTCCCGAATAACCCCAAACGTAGAGCAGTATATCTTCTGATCTGAACAACCAGTTCGGGTGCTGCATAAAGAGCTGCATCAGCCGGTATTCCATATTGCTGAGTTTTATCATCTGGCCATAGTCCGTAAGAACGGACCGGTTTATGGGATCCAGGCGGAAATCTCCTACCTGTAATTTATTGAATGACTCAATAGGAATCGTCTGAATTCGCCGTTGAAATGCTCGAACCCTTACCAGAAATAGCGCCGGGCTGATCGGTTTGACGACACACTCGTCAACTCCCGCTTCATAGGCGCTCAGGATGTGCGATTCGTTGTTGATGGGGGTTATATAAATAATGGGGGAATCCAGGTCAGATCGAATGGTCCGGATGATCTCAATCCCATCCATCTCAGGAGAATACTCATCGATGATCACCAGATCCGGGTATTCCTGGTCGGCCTGTTTTTTTGCAAAACTTTGTGAGGAGGCTAAGAATACGTCCAGTCCCTCTTTACGCAAAAGATGTGACCAGATATACCCGGTGTCGGGGTCATCACACACGATGAGCACCTTGCAATTTTGAAGAGCACTTCTCCCATTATTATTCAATAGCAAAATCCTCCTCCATTCCTTTAAGGGTTACTCAGGAACCATAGACCATCGGTTCCCTGACCATTTTTTTCTCCCGGCCTGTCGTCGCCCGCGTAATAATAGAGAGGCAGCCCGTTGTAAGTGACTTGCTTGACCTTATCAGGACGCATGATTATGCCCAGCTTATCGATGGATACCCCTTCTCCGGCTTTGAGCGGGCCTGTTGCAATCATTGGCAGCCAGGTGGATCTACATTCGTTATAGCATCTGCTTAATCCGGGATCATCGGCCAAAGAAATATACAAACTCAAACCCTGGCCGTCCAATAAATATGGAGCCTCTCCGGACGCAACTTGAAGCCTTACTTCCTGACTTGTAAGCCCTCCGGTGATCTGTATCGGCTGCATCACCATTTGGTTAGAAATGATCACCGGTTCGTCTGGCCCGGGATATTCCCAAATCCCCACCCTGCCTCCATCGGTGTGGATCATTACGATCATCGTTTCGGTGGCGCGTTTTGGGTTTATTTTGACGATGAGGTCTCGGTTGACCCCATCATTCAGAGGAGCAGAGCCAATCGCCGAGCCGATCCCACCGTTTGCGGATGTGACATGGACCCCCAGCCATCCGGGGCCCTGGCTGACTGCTTCAGCAACCTTGATAGTTCCGCCCCGGATGATTTGATCTACGGCAGTCACCCGAGGGGTATTGGCATCGACGGTTGGGGTAATTTGGGCGGTTTCGGCGGAACTTGACTTGAATTGATCCAGCACGACCCCAACATCAGAAAGAGCAGGAATATCCGAACCGGGATATTCAAAAACACCGATCTCACCTGAATCAATATAGAGCAAGGCATACAACTCAGGAGTAACCTGGCTGCTATCGACCTCTACGCGGATAGCCTTATTTTCCCCGTTCTTAACCGCCGTTTTACCGATTAATTTAATCGGTTGGCCATCTTCCTGCGAATAGATGA
>Ga0105104_10002163_pt1 | contig 14483 bp, 8 predicted proteins | sample PPLLaktember2015_3_FD_87034 | JGI IMG/M metagenome (GOLD analysis project Ga0105104, IMG submission 87034) | Freshwater sediment microbial communities from Prairie Pothole Lake near Jamestown, North Dakota, USA - PPLs Lake P7 Core (6) Depth... | ecosystem: Environmental > Aquatic > Freshwater >... | reverse complement strand
TGGGAGCGTACTCGGGCTGGCCATCCCCGTCGAAACCATAGGTGACTTCCTGTCCGGACTGCCGATCCAGAACAAAGTAGGTGCGCCGCCAGGGTTTCTGCTCAAAGTATTCGGTGATGGGCGTGGTGCGCCCATTGGGAGTGACATTCGGCTGGCTGGTGTCCAGAGTGGTGGTTCCGGGAGCCCAATCGCCCGGTTCTTGTCCCACCGGACCCACCCAGGTGCCATCCGGATCGTGCTCCCGATTGGGATAGACATCTTGCGCCTCAACGGTGGCGTCTTTGCCACCGGCAAGGAATTGGCTGCTCGAGCGATAATTGCGACTGCCAGCAAAGATCACCCGATCCCGATATACCACCGGCCAAAAGGAATGGAACCCTGCCCCCGGCAGCTTGGCCGACTGCCAGATCAACGCTCCGCTCTCGGCATCCAGAGCATAGGCATGGCTGTCCTGTGACGCAAAATACACCATTCCGTCTTTGTAGGCCGCTGAGAACAGGATCGGCCCTTGGGTTTGGAACTTCCAGGCCAGTTGGCCAGCCTGGGGGCCTTGAGCATGGATAGCGTAGAAGAAGCCATCCCGGTTGCCGGCATACACCTTGCCCGCGACCACCAGGGGATTGGTCTGAAAGCCAGCCTCGGCTTCGAAGGTCCACAACCCTTGCCCGGTAAAGGCGTCCATCGCGTGCAGTTTGTGATCCAGGCCGCTGACGTAGGCCACGCCGTCGTGAAGGGTGGGGGAATGGCCTAAAGGCATATCGGTGGGGTAGACCCAGCGTTGAGCGCCGCTCTCGGCGTCCAGGGCATAAAGGCCCTTGGCGGTGGCGATGTAGAGGGTCTGGTAGGCGGTGATGATCTGGACCTTCTGGGAGATGTAGGGTTCAAACGGCTTATACCACACCGGCTGGAGCTCGCCTCTGACTTCTTCCGCGGTCCAGGAGGTGCGCTCCAGGTTCGCCCCCGCCATCGGCCAACTGCCCTCTTCATTTACTTGAGCACCTGTCTCAGGAATTAATGTCGAACTTGAGGTTTGTGTAGTCGCAGCAGGGATATCGCGCGAAGCTGGAGCTTGAGAATCCGCCTTCGGTACAAGGCTCGGCTTTGAAGTCTGAAGATCTGCCTCAGGGACTGGACTTAACCCATTCTTCAGCCGCTCCTGCCTTTCCCCGATCAATATTCCTAGTAATAAACCTAGAAGACAGGCAACCAGCAGCCATTTGAGGCTATTCCTTGGCTTTCCAGCCAGCGAAACCACTTCTATTCTTCTCATCTTATTCTCACCTGTAAAAGTTGGGCCCGCAGCAATTCATAATCGTAGCGATTGCTAGTTGTTCTGCCCTATCCAACCCGAGGGGATCGCGCCGGGGTCGCGCTCTGTGCATACTTGCACGCCGCAGAAGTAGATATCGCGTTCTGGCAGACCCGCCGGTGTAAACTGTATTTCCTTGTTCGGAATTAACATAGAGCCATAGTAGCCCACGAATGCCTGCACGAGTTTGATCGGATGACAATCCGGGGCTGAAGCGGTGCAGGATGGGTTCAACTCGCCAAAATGCGTCACGTAGCCCTCTGCCGTTATTCGACCCACACGAGAGTCGCTGTCGAAGCCCGGCAAATTGTCCCATTCAACGGGGATTGTGCCGTTGATTTCGTGAACTGACGTGGTGGAGTTGTTGTACCGGCAGCCTGGCATTGCCCTGTAGGTCACCCCCCCGTCATTCGAGCACAGCCAGACAAAATGAAAGGGGTATTCTAAGTCACCTCGATCAAGTACTTGGTAGGTATCCCGCGCTCGGAATAGCAATTCAAACAAATGCGATCCAGAGCCGACCAAATGCCGCGGATCAGAGGTCCAAGTCGTGCTAGCATTTGCATCCCTGGCGAGTATCAACTCCCGCGTGGGGATCTTGGCTGGACAGGTTGAGCCGATGCAATCTATCGTGAAATAAGGTGCATCTGCCGAGTCATAAGCGGGTTGAGGGTTATCGGGGTACGGAAGGATGATGCCTTGGTAGCCTGAGACCCGTTGCCCATAGTCTACATGCTGCACGAGGTAGACATATCCGTAGTCAGTCGGATTCTCAACTCTACATTGGCGCATCAGCGCCACGACGCTGTGAACGCGAGACTGGAACTCGATAGAGTAATCGCCGAAGGCATGATACTGAATCGCGGAAGCATCGACGCCGATAGTTGAGCCTTCATGGCCCGCGCAACTGCTCGGATGTGGCATTGTGACTTGCCACTTAAAACCGCCGTGCTTGTGTGTGTTCTCCATCGGCGAGGACGGATTGGTGTGCCCGATCCCCACCCCCCCTAATAGACCTCGCAGGTCAAAACCGGGGAAAGTTGCCGCCGCCTCCGGCGTAAACGGGTTCTGGCCGTGCTCATGATCGTAGTGGCAGCTGCGGGCACTGTCCCAGAGTGTATGAAACAGGCTATTGTCGTGCGCCTCCCCCGAGTCCTCACAGAGCCGCGCGTTTGGGTAAGGCGCGATTGCCATTGGCTGCTGCGCGGGGTGAGGTGTTGGGTTAGGTACCAGGTAAATCCGGTTCTTGCCAGCCGCGACTACGCCGGTGAGCGTCACTACCGCGGCCAGCATCAGAACAACCGCCCTTTTCACTTTATCCTCTCCAGTGCTTGAACCATTTCCGTTTTATTATGTCTCATCTGGTCTATTCTCCTCGGCGGTCGCGCTGCGTCAGAAAGATTATACCTGCGTTAGAAAAGCGCGAAGCCGTTGTAGATTACTACTTTATCAACCCCATGGTATGGATATACTCAGCAAAAAGATGGGCCTTTTCCAAAGCACCCGCTTCGTTGACATGGCGTCCATCGGCCCAATATTTCGCATCTTGCGGCATGACTGTAGCAAAATCGAATACGGGTATGTGATGTCTATTGGCAACATCTTTTACGACCTCATTATTCTCCTGGAAACCTTGCTGGTAATAATCCTTGGAGGCGTAATCATTAAGATACGGAGAATATGCCCATGTCGCAAACAGAACCTCAGTGCCGTGTGCTTTTGCGATCGCAATCATGTTCTCCAAATTTCGCTGGAAATAGATAGGAGGGTTGTTTTCTAAGATTTTCGCGGGATCGAGCCCATCCTCATCGAGACGGTATTCAAAGGGCCAACTCAAAAACGTTGGTGAACTCGCGAAATCGTCAACGGAAACCTGACGTGAAAAGTTCGTCATCCTGCTTAGGATCCTCAACAATGCACTGTGTTCCCATAGGGGAACAGGTGGAATATGCCACGATTGACGTCTCCCAGAATTATCCCCTCGATAGGCTGATGGTTCCACTAACCTCGCATGAACATCGTTTGTACCTTCATAGATGATGACCAGGTCCGGCTCAAGATCCAGCACACGGAATTCGAGATTTATTAAGATCTCCCAGGAATTATATCCAGGGACACCCGCGTTGATGACTTCGACATTCTGGTAACCATATTGTTCTTTGAGCAGCTTCTCGAGCTGTGCTGTGAAGGTTTTTTGATTATCTTCTATACGTATATCGTAGGTGGAAGAACCACCTAAAGCCACAATCCGATACACATTATTTGGTTTCTCCAGCGAAATTTCTTCATTGCGATAACCTAATGAATTGTGAAATGTTTGTCCCTTACTGTAATTAGGGGTGGGATAATAGACCAGATATTGATGGGGAGTCCAGGCGAATTCTTTTGGATCTATGCTTGTAAACAAAACATAGCGATCGTATTGATCAGGTGTAGCTAGGTAGTTCAGCCACAATCTTGCCCCGACCTCAAGCATAAAAAATGTCAGGAGAATGCTGAAAACTGGCAGGATGAGCTCAGTTTTACTGGGCATCCTGATGGATGGCTGTTTGATCAGCAGAAATAATCCAGAAATGATAGCCAGGATTTGAAACGCATAAATCAAAACAAGATAGGTGGGCGACTCGATCCGCTGGTCGGATGTAAGCGTGAGTTCAACGAATCGCCTAAACAGAATACCTGCTGCGATTAGAATGAGTCCCAAATAGACTGGCTTCTTGCTATAGATCTTAAATGCGCTCATGCTCGAATTTAGATTTCAACTTTTGGAATCTGGATCTTTTGAATTTTAACCTGGCGCTGAGCCAGCTTCCTCTGTATCTCCACCACGGCAGCGCCAGCGAAGATGATAAGTACGGCATCGATGGGCAGACGGTAGCGGATTAATGCCCAGGAAAGCAGGTGAATTGCCGTATAGATAATGATAAATAGATACAGAATGAGGATCTCTGACGAAAAAGAACGGCGTACGTGCGAGATCAGACCGTAAGCCATCAAAGGCCACAACAGGCCAAATGAGAACACCCGCGACACATTACTAATTAAGCTCGATTCAGTGGAGGGCCAGAACATAAAGTATTCATCAATCCGGCTGATCGATAACATCAGATAACGGCGAGGATCATCTCGAATAAAACCCAACCCTCGTTTTAACAAGGCCTGGTCCAATTCCGCCTCATCCAGCGATAATAATTCTGGTGGAATCAATCGGATATAGGAGTCCCAATCGGGTAGATTAGCCGGGAAATTCTGGCCATGGATAGGATGATTGGACCAGTAAAAGGCAAAGCCAGCGTTCGTATTAAGGAGCACAAAGCGGTCAAAGACCAGAGCATTGCGGACAGTCCAGGGCGCAATGGCTAACAGCAAAACCAAGGTTGATGTCAGCAAAATCCCCGTCATGTGCACTACGGGTTTATTTCGTAAGTAGGTCGCCAGGCCTCGCTCCCTGAAAGCTGATCCTTCTAATGCCTCATTTTTCTGGGCTATCAGATCGTGCTGGGGTGAACTGGTCTGATAGCGATAGCTTCGCCACAGCAGCCATAAAAACAAGACTGGGATAAAAAGCAAGAAAAGCTGTCGCAGCAATACCGTCACTGCTAGCGACAGCCCCAGGAAGAGACCTTGCTGACGTGCTGCCGGCGGACTTTCACCGGCCTGTCCCAACCGCCCGGCAATATTCAGAACCAAGAGGATGCCGGTGATATAGAAGTTCTCGGTCATCAGTGTGGCAGCATAGTAGACAAAGTAGGTGTAGCAAGCCATGACTCCACTGGCTACTAAGCCCACCTGCCGTCCAAAGTGGCCGTAAGTTAGCCGGTAGACCAGCCAGGGCATAAGCGCGCCAACCAGGACTGCCTGGATCAGCCGGGCGACTAGTGGATGGTAGCCCACCAGACTATAGACGCCAGCCAGGTAGAGAGTGTATAAATAAGACCAGTGCGCGGTCGGTTCCCCGGCCTGAGTGTATGGCCACCACAACTTATCAAAGGTGAAACCATGGCCATCGAGTAGGCGCTGAGCCAGCCTGTCATAGGAAACTTGATCGTACGTTCCTGGCAATGGACCTACATGATCGCCAAGAGCGAACGCTGCGGCCACTCTTAGTGAGATGGCGACAACTAAGATAATGATTAGCCAACGGCGGTCGGATTGAGATTGGTTTCTATCAGCCATATTTAAGAGTTTTGATTTCTCGAAGTCGTTTTACAGCGAAAATCAACCACACAAGCATCACACCGAGAAAAGGAAAAATCAGTAAAAACCAGGGTAAGGCTTGCTTATCTGGATTCGCCAATGTCCAGATCACCCGATGGATATCAATCAGTATGACAGATGCAATAGGCAGGGCAATCCGTCTCCAGTTAATCATTTGCTCTCCGTATAATTTCTCCGCGATCAAGAAATATGCCGGCAGCAAAAGAGTCAGGTTTGACTCAAATAACCGTCCCGTGATCAACATCGCAGCAATGACAACCAGCATAAACTCGGTTGAAAACTGCTCTCGGTCCTTTAACGGAATTGGCCATGAACATAAAAGAATAGTCATAACTATTAACAACAGCACAGCGATTCGGCTGCCTTGTTGTGCCAGGATCGGACTCTGGATGAGTGGATAAACATATTGGGAGGATGGAGCAAACAATTTGGCGAAGAAACCAGGGATCGATTGGTTGAGATGATCTATCCCTGGTTCAGTACCCTGGGAGATTTCGGGTAGCCTATCTGTGAAAAAGCTTGTCGTTTTTCCAACACCAGCGAGTGCGAATGTCAGCAGCCCAATGAGTATTAATCCTATGATGGCCCCTGCCACAACTTTCCACTCCCGTTTCCAGACAAAGTACGCCACCAGAACAATTGGCCAGAGCTTGATCCATACGGACAAAGCCAGCAGTGCTCCAGGAGTGTAGCGGCGTCCATGCACAAATGTCAGCCATACCAGGACGATCAGCAAGAATATCAAGATATTTACTTGACCGAGGTAAAAGGTCATGAGGACTGGTGTAAATAATATTGGCAGCAGCAATAGAGCAGCCCTCACTCGATGATCGCTTAAGTTGCTTTGTTTGAGAAGTACGCCAACTCCTAGCAGTAAGAGCCCAAGATTGACACCGAACCAGAGCAAGGAACCCGCATAAGGTGAAACCAGAAGGGCAGGCTGGAGCAGGATTGCGAACGTTGGTGGATATAGATACAGACCCGCGAACTTGATTCCTGCCGCCGCAGCGACACTTTGAAAAGTCTCCAGCGCGTAAGGCTCCTCGTAGTGGAGGGCTGCGGCGCCAATGTAGAAGCTAAGATAATCTCGAGACGCGTCGCGCACTGGTTTTGCCACTAGATAAAATAGACCAGCCAGTATGATCACCCAGACACCGATGATCAAAATATATAGTCCACGATGATGGCTTGGAAATATCTTCATTTGGCTCGTACCCTCGATATATGAAACCCGACGGGCGGGCCTCGTAGACACAGTCCGGATAACCGAGTGTGGTCAAACCTTGTAGTTTCGTTGTTCAATGAATCACCAGTTTCCGACGAGACAAGTACCCTGGGCAAGGAGCGCGAGCCCCGAGCCAGGATGCTCTTGTCCAGCAAGGCTACGGCTGATAGGTGATGTTCACTGCGATTGCGTCGAGCGAAAAGGTGTTGGTGGTGGAGCTGGCAACATCGATCACCCGGACACGGAAGTTCGTATTGGTGAAGTCGTCCGACGTCCAGGTGCGGCCCCACGTATCCGTCGGTGAGCCGAGGATGTAAGTGGTATTGGCAGTGGTCAATGGGATGGATTGGGGGGCTGTCCAGGTGTCGCCGCGGTTCCAGGAGAGCTGAATGCAGAACTTAGGCGTGCTGGCAGTGGTGGCCGCACTGCCGGTGAGCTTCACCTCGATGCCGTTCAGCGCGGTCATGGTTGGGATGTTGAAGTTGTAGTAGCGGTGCTTGTCGTTCTGCGGGCTGGTGCAGCTCGCATTGGGGCTGGTGCCACTGTTCGCGTCGGTGGCAACCAGGCCGTCAGCGACGTAAGCATTACCGGGGCTGACTTCATATCCGTTGTTGTCGCCGGCCTTGACGGTTTCTGGCCCATCGGCCGAGGGTGCGAGAAAGCCGGTGCTGGTCAAGCCGCCGAGTGTAGGGGTCGGCGTTGGGGTGTTAGTGGGAGCGCTGCCAGTCGGTGTCGGCGTTGAGGTGTTGGCAGGACCGCCCTTCGGTGTCGCCGTGGGGGTATTGGTGGGCGTGGCTGTGGCATACTGGGCAGTGTACGTAGTCGGGCTAGCCGGTGCCACGATGTTGTGGCTCTGCGCTCCGCCATCGGACCAGGATGCGAACTGATACGTGGTGCCGCCCAAGGTCTGGGGCGAGAGGGCACTGATCGAGTTGGTTGAACCGACAATCACAGTGCGCGTGAAGGGAGCTGTCGCGGTGCTGCCGCCGACGGTGAGTTGAAGTCCCGATGGTGCTGATTGGAAAGTCAACTCCACGGTCTGTGGATCCAGCCGCAGGGTTTCCGTGTCCTGCAAGCCATCCGAGTCTGTAACCGTGAGCTGTAGTTCTAGATGCGAGGGGTACTCGTGATCCGGAGCGCTGAATGAGCCGCTGTCGCCGCCTGGGAATGTCTGCATCAGATGCGTGTGGCAGTTGGAAGGGCAGTGTTGCAGGTTCACCGTCCAGTGCATGGCTGCAGGCGGAAGGTTCCCATCCTCAGGGTCGGTGGCCGAACCCGAGAAGTTGATCACATCACCGACCTTCCAGGTTGTGCCAGCCGCCGGCGTGTTGATTATGGCTGTCGGGGGTTGGTTGGTGGGGTTTGAGGTCGAGATGGTCACGTTGTCGAACGTCGCGGTGGTGCTGACGGTGTTGTTGCGGCTGCTGACTGCCAAACCGACAAACACATTTGTCGTCATGCTGATCGTGTCAGTACCGACTAACACCCAGTTCACCCCATCAGCGGATTGATATCCACTCAAGGTGTTGCCGCTTCGGACCAGTCGAACCCAGTACGGCGCGATGACCGCTGCGCCTGCCGTGCTGGTCGTGCCCCCATCTGTCGTCAGACGCCGCTGAAAGGTAACTCCATTTCCGCGCGTCACGAACACCGCAGCATTACGGGCACCCACCGCCAGGCTCTCGCGGATCATCACGCCCGCTTTCGCTCCAAGATCGGATTTCAGCTGCAGCGACGCGACCCGAGCGGTGATCGTACCGTCTCCACTTAACGGTTGGTACACGTAGCGGAACGCATCGGCAGTGCCCCCGATGTCGGCCCCCGAGCCCTGCACGGTAAAGACGCCGTTGCTGTAGCTGGCGCTACCCGTCACCCCCACGTTCCCAATGTTCTGGCTCACCCAGGGACTGGGTAAGGTACCGCCCGTGTTCCCGACAAATCGGATGCGGCGGATCGTCCCGCCGCCAAAATCAGCGTAGTAGATGTCACCATCCGGACCAATCTTCAAGTCAACGGGACTGCGCGCCCCGGCAACGAACGTCCGGATTAGCCCTGGCGCTGGTAGGCCACTGGCGTCTTTGAGCATCGCCCAGATGCAGTTGCGGGAATAGTCGGCGATGAAGAGGGCGCCGTTATATTCAGCTGGGTAAGACCCACCTGTGTAGAAGGCGAACGCTAACCCGGCGACCGACGAGCTGCCGGTTGGACACGATTCGCCGGTGACGACTCGATTGTTGTGGTGATAGGTAAAGTACGGACCAGGATCGGCACCCGGCGTACTATAAAGGCTTTCGCAGAGGTTCAAATTCGCGCTGTCGTATCCAGATTGGCGGTTGGGGCCTTCGTAACATGGCCATCCAAAATTCTCCACAAGGGAGTCGGTGGGATTGGGGATGCGATTGATCTCCTCCCAGTCCAGCCAGCCAACGTCGCCGACCCACACTTCATTTGTGCCGGGGCGGATCGTGAGACGGAACGGGTTGCGCAGTCCATAGGCGATGATGCGGCGAGCATTTGGATCGGAGTTTCCCGCAAGTGGGTTATTCGGCATGGCTGCACCCGTGGCGGGATTGACCCGCAAGATCGTCCCACCCAACCCGACCGGATCGCCGCTGGTACGCAGATCCTGGCTGCGCAGCGCGCCGCCCTCGGCAGTGGGAGGAGTTTGAGTACCACCCACTCCGCCCGGGGGATCGCCGCATGGGTTCACCGGGGTACCGTCTTGGCCGTAGTCCACGAAGGTGAAGCTGGCGCCCTCGCCACCACTGACGTACAACGCTCCATCGGCCCCGAAAGCCAGGCTGCCCAGGGAATGGGAGGGATATTGCTGGCACCAATCCTCGATCAGCACCTGTTCGCTGCCCGTCATGACGTTGCCGTTTGCCTGCAGGCGCGATAGCCGCCCGCTGACTACACAACCGTCGGATGTGGGGCCAGGCGAACCTGGGCACGGATCGGACAGAACACCGGGCGTGCCCCAACGCGGGGCCGTGCCTCCAATCGCTGCATCGTAGGCGTAAAGCACGTACACATAAGGACTGCTGGGAAAGTTCGGATCGAGGGCCATACCGAGCAGCCCACGGTCCCAGAAGTTGTAGACATTCACGTTCAAGTCGGCAAAGACGGTGGGTATGGTGTCGGTCAGGTCGTCGAAAACCTTGATGATGCCGCTCTTTTCAGCGATAAAAACCCGGCCATCGGAGGCAAATTGGATGACGGTGGGTTGTTCTAGCCCAGCGAAGACCTTGAATTCTTCGAAGCCCGGGAGCGGTGCGGCGTGGACGATCTCTGGTGGTTGTCCTATGAGTAATAATATAAGCACACCTATGAGGACAGAATGTACAAGCTTGTGGAGAGCAGGTGAGATTGGCCGATTATGGATAAATTCTTTTGAGGACATGAAACCCTTCCTTTCGTAATTGCAAGGGATTCCCCCTCATCACCTTAATCCTCGACACTTCTTTGACAGTCACCGAGTTGGTATCGTCCAGCGATGTGACATGCTGACACTGAACTTTCCGTCAGGCGGGGACGGCCGGCCGCGCACCTGGCCCTCTGCGACTTCAAAAACCGCGGCGGCCTCGATGAAATCTTGAAGTAAATTATCGCCGACGATTGCTACATCGATCCGATAACGACCCGGCAGAAGTAGCAGTTCATCAAGCTCGCAGACAAACTTTAGGCCCGCATTGGGATTATTGGTGTCTTCCGGCCCACGCACCTTGCTCTGGAAGCTCGTGATAGGCTGCCCGATGGTGTCGTAGATAAAGAAATTGCACCCCATGCCGGGCACGATTCCGTTGACACAGAAGACAAACCGAGCCGGGTGTCCCGTTTTCAAGTTGGATGACGACTCACTACTGTGGTTGGTCACTTCCGTACCAACGAGCCTCACTTGTCCTCGGCCTTTCCGGTCCGTCCGTTTGGAAAGATCCTGCGATTTGACCTGCTCGAGCGTTTGCAGGTAAGCATCCACAGCTTCGGTAATGGTCCCATCCGTATGGACCGTACCCTGCTGTAGGAAGATGCCGCGCTCGCACAGCTGCTGTAGCACTCCCATGTTATGGCTGACGAATAACACGGTACGCCCGGCCTGGGCCACATCGTCCATCTTGCCCAGGCACTTCCTTTGAAAGGCCATATCGCCCACAGCCAGGACCTCATCCACCAATAGGATCTCCGGCTCCAGGTGGGCCGCCACGGAAAAAGCCAGGCGCACATACATGCCGCTGGAGTAATGCTTGACCGGTGTATCTAAAAATTTGTCAATCTCGGCAAAGGCCACAATCTCATCTAATTTACGCTCAATTTCAGCCTTTTTCATCCCGAGGATCGCCCCATACAGGAGTATATTCTCACGCCCGGTGAGTTCCGGGTGGAAGCCGGTGCCCACCTCCAGCAGAGAGCCGACCCGGCCATAGAGATCGGCGTAACCTTCCGTTGGATCAGTAATGCCGGAGAGAATCTTGAGGAGCGTGCTCTTGCCAGCGCCGTTGCGGCCGATGATGCCAACGACCTCACCAGCTTTGATCTGGAAGGAAACATCTTTGACGGCCCAGATGGCTTGGTCTAGATCGGCGGCCGATCTGGCCTGGCCGCGCAGAAGCTTGCCTGCCCGGCGAAAAGGAGCCGTAGCCATGTCGACTAACTGATCCGTCAGTCGGTAGTAACTCTTCTGCGGGCCGCCGATGTGATATTCTTTGCCCAGGCCCGCGACTTCAATTGACATTTTGCTCATGGAAGCCATCTATAGTACGTCCGCAAAACCCTGTTCCATACGCCGGAAATAGAAAGCGCCGCTGATGAACAGGGTTAGCGCGACCACGGCAGAGACGAGCGTCATTGGCCCAGGCGCCGTGTTGGTGCCCAGCAAGGCCCAGCGAAAACCCTCGACCACCCCGGCCATTGGATTCAACCCGTACAATGTCCGCCAGGGTTCCGGCAGCAAGCTGCTTGGGTAGGCGATCGGGGTCACAAATAGCCAGGCTTGGGTCAGAAACGGAATCGTGTACTGCACATCCCGAAACTGGACGTTCATAGCCGAAAGCCATAAACTCACGCCCAGTGAAGTGATCAGAGCCAGCAGCAAAAAAAATGGCAGCCAGAGCACGTTGATCGTGGGCAGTAAGCCATAAAAGAGCATCATGCCCAACAGCACCACGAAGGCGAGCACAAAGTCTATAACACCTGCCAACACGGTCGCTATGGGCATGGTGAGGCGCGGAAAATAGATCTTCTTCACCATGTTGGCGCTGAGCACCAGGCTGTTCGAAGCTTGGGTGAGCGCGGTGGCAAAGAAAGTCCACGGCACCAGAGCGGCATAGCTAAAGATGGGATAGGGCAGGCCGTCCGAAGGGACTTTGGCCAGCCGACCGAAAAACAGGCTGAAAATCACCATCGTGAAAATGGGCTGGATGATGGCCCACAACACGCCCATCACAGTTTGCCTATAGCGTACCTTGATGTCGCGCCAGACGAAGAAGAAGAGCAGTTCCCGGTATTCCCACAACTCGCGGAATTTGGGCCAGGCCCATCCTTTGGAAGGTTGTCTCCTAGTTCTCAGCAGATTACCGGGAGCTGCCGGTATAAAATCCTGTTCTGAAAGTTCAGGTATTCCCCCGGGTTGTCGTTTGATGTTATCCATCAACATACCTTCCTATAAGCCTAACCAGCGGGCGATGATCATTCGTTGGATGTCGGAAGTGCCGGAGTAGAGCGTCCCACCGATGGCGTCACGCAGGTCGCGTTCAACTTCCAATTCGGTCATATAGCCATAGCCGCCGTAGGTCCGGATCGCATCCAGGCTGGAACTGACAAAGCACTCGCTCAAATATAATTTGGCCAACGCAGCTTCCATAATCGCGGGTTTGCCCATCTGGTTGAGCCAGGCCACTTTATATAGGAGCAAGCGAGCTGTTTCCAGCCTGACTTTCATGTCAGCAATGCGATTGGCGACGGACTGAAACTTACCAATCTTCTGGCCAAACTGCGAGCGCTCACGCGTATAACGGATGCAGTCTTCCAGTTGGCGTTCCATCGCTCCAATATGGCTGCCCAGGATGCAACTGCGTTCCCACTCCATCGAGCTATTAAAAATGGCGGAGCCAGCACCTTCCGGCCCTAATCGGCTCTCCACCGGCACGATACAATCCACCAAAATCAACTCTCCCATCGGCGAGGTGCGCAATCCCATCTTTTCGATACTGCGGCTGACTTTAAAGCCCGGCGTCCCTTTTTCCAACAAAAAAGCGGTTACCCCTCCCATTCCCTTAGCCGGGTTGACTGTGGCAAAGATCACAGCCACATCGGCAATGGGTGCGTTCGTCACGAACGTCTTCGTCCCATTGAGGACATAACACTCACCGGAACGTTCTGCGCGGGCGCGCAGGCTATAGGCATCCGAGCCCGAGTCCGGCTCGGACATCCCATGCGCGCCAATCAGGTCCCCGCTGCACAAGCCGGGCAGGTATTTTTGTTTTTGAGCCTCGCTGCCAAAGGCAAGGATGGGATGCTGGACGCTCCACATCTGGGCATTCATGGCAAAGATCAGCCCATTATCCCGGCAGCCATATCCCAGGCCCTCCATGACCAGCATTGTAGTCAGGATATCGGTCCCGCTTCCGCTATACTCTTCCGGGATGGCCAATCCCAGGATGCCCATTTGGGCGCACTTTTTCCAATTTTCACGCGCTAGCTCACCCTGACGGTCGCGATCAATCAACCCATCATTTAATTCTTTTTGCGCAAACTCGATCACGGCCTGCTTAAATTTGAGTTGCTCTTCTGTCCAGGAAAAGTCCATCAGGTTTTGAAGTCTCCTACGCAGACATATCGTTATGATTCAGTGTTTGACCATCCGAGACAGAAGTGCCTCGAGCTCATCCGCGATCAATTTGTGTCCTTCGGCGGAAGGATGCATCCAGACGTCGGCAAATAAGTAACGGTCTTCCAGATGACACGCGCCGCCTGGCTTCTCTAAACAAGCCTTGCGAAAAGCGGGCAGCGGATCTACAACTAGGATACCCGCCTCTGTCGCCTTGGCTTTAAGTAATTCTTGGGGAAGAGTTGGATAAGTCTCATCGATTACCTGGAACTCCAATGGGGATATGATCAGCACCACGGGGATATCCTTCTCGCTCGCCAGCCGGTCGATCGCTGACACCTGGTTCCAGAACTCCTTCCACTGCTCGGACTTCGGATCTGGAGGGAAATATTTATCCGGCTCGGTCGGCGGATCAATTACATCGATCCGATCTCTATTCTGAGCCCGAGCTTGCATCCAGCGAAGTTGAACGGTGAGAAACGGCCAAAAATAGGTGTGGACCCGAAGCCATTGGATCGGAGATTCATTATCATTCGCCAGAAGCGCGCTTCTACCCTTGATATCGTTAGCAATCGTCAGATCGAGCAAGATTAGATCTGGATCGTACCTGAGACCTTCTGCCTGTAGATAGGCCGAGGCATTCTCCAGATTCCATCCAGGCACACCTGCATTGATCACCTCGTAACGCAGGTCACCAGTGCGCTGCTGATTGAGCAACGCTTCCAATTGCCGGCCGTAGGTATTTTCCTCGTGAACCCCCCATCCCATGGCTACCGAATCACCTAAATTTAGAATGCGAATCGTGGCAGGCGGCTTTTCATAGGTTGTTTCAGGACCTCGCAAACCGTGCGAATTAATATCCACCGGTATTCCCTGCCACTCGTAGTGGCTGCCGGGCTTTATCAGGG
>Ga0105104_10002162_pt1 | contig 14483 bp, 18 predicted proteins | sample PPLLaktember2015_3_FD_87034 | JGI IMG/M metagenome (GOLD analysis project Ga0105104, IMG submission 87034) | Freshwater sediment microbial communities from Prairie Pothole Lake near Jamestown, North Dakota, USA - PPLs Lake P7 Core (6) Depth... | ecosystem: Environmental > Aquatic > Freshwater >... | reverse complement strand
CCCAAGGAAGCCGCCGCCAAAAAAGCTGCCGCTAAAAAAGCCGCCGCCAGGAAAAAGTAAATAACTCAGACAACTTTAAAATTCCAAAATTAGTAAAAGGGGCTTCCTTAACCGGGAGCCCCTTATTGTTTTAAGGAGGGCCTTATGGCAAAACCGGAAGACATGGGTAAATTGGGAGGCCTGGTAAAACTTAAGAACCTGCGGCATGAATCGAACCTCGTGGAGCTGAAGGGGTGGAAATCCATGCATAAAAGCATCACCCTGCCGATGGTCACGGCCATGGGCGAAATGGACATCCCCGGCTCAAATCTCTACATCGGCTTTGCTTACATCGATCAGCCGGAAGAGAAGATCGGCATCAAGGCGCATATCCACCCCGAACGCGACCAGTGGATTTTCCTCTTCGGCGCCAAAGACTTTACAGAATTCGATGCCGACGTGGAATTTTACCTGGATGATGCCTGGCACAAGATAGACTATCCGTTCTATGCCTATATTCCGAAAGGCATGACCCATGAACCGCTGCGCATCACGCGCGTGGGCAAGCCCCTTATCTTTATCGATGCCCGGGTTGACAAGGACAGCGGCCCGCCGGTCTTCGTCGAGGAAAAATCCGCCCCAAAAAGCTTATCTGCAAAGAAACCTGCCACCGGGAAACCCGCATCTAAGAAAGCCTGATTGAAGGAGTAACTATGCCTAAAGCTAAAATCATCAAAATGGCCAGCTTTAATAAACTTAAGAACAACCTTCATGGGCCCAACCTGGTCGAACTAATGCCCTGGAGGTCCGTTATCCCCTCCATTACCACCCCCATGATAACAGCGATGGGCGGCAAAGACATAAAAGGCAACAGGTTGTCCATCGGCTTTGCCCATATCGCTAAAGCGGATGAAATAGGCGGCCCTACCCACCATCACCCCCACGACCAGTGGATAGCCATGTTCGGCACTTCTGACAATTTTGTAGACTTTGATGCCGATGTCGAGTTTACACTGGATGGCAAGGTCTATAAGATTAACTATCCTTTTTACGCTTTCATACCCGCCGGCATGCCCCACTGCCCACTAACCGTCAAGCGGCTGGGTAAGCCCATTATCTTTATGGACGCACGCCTCCCTGAAGATAAAGAGGAAAAAGCGGAAAAACCCGCGCTGAAAAAGAAACCCGCCGCCAGGAAAAAGTAAATAAAGCTGCCTGATTGATTAACGGCCAAATAAAAAGGGGCTTCCTGCGGGAAGCCCCTCGTTTTATTCTTTTTGTTTTGTATTTCGATATTGTTTCGGGTTTCGGATTTCGTATTTCGAGTTTTTCTCTCTACACCCTACTTTATGTATCCCTTGGCCGCCAGCAGTTCCGCCGTCAATATTGCGCCGCCAGCCGCCCCCCTATTGGTGTTATGATGTAACCCCACAAAGCGGATATCGAAGACGTTGCAGGGGCGTAACCGCCCTACCGTTACCGCCATGCCGTTACCGGCGTTCCTATCCGTGCGCGGCTGCGGCTGGTTGACCTCGTCGCGGTATATGATCGGGGGTACCGGCGCCGATGGCAGCTTTAGTTCCTGCGGCGTGGCCGAGAAATTCCGCCATATCTTGATAACCTCCGCCGGTTCCGGTTTTTTACCGGCAAACTTAAGGCTGCAGCAGGCGGTATGCCCATCCGATACCGGCACGCGGTTGCAGTGCGCGGAAATCTTGATATCTTTATCGGGGACTATTTTATCTCCGGAGATTTTACCCAGTATCTTGGCGGGTTCTATTTCTGATTTCTCTTCTTCCCCTCCGATGTAGGGAATAATATTATCTATCATATCGATGGATGCCGGGCCGGGATACCCCGCCCCGGATACCGCCTGTAACGTCGTCACGATCATCTGGGATATCGGGTAGCCGGCTTTTATCAAGGCGTAGATGGGCAGCATGTAGCTCTGGATACTGCAATTCGGCTTTACCGCCAGCAGGCCCTCTTTCCAGCCGCGATTTTTCCGTTGTATGGGGATAATCGCCAGGTGGCCCTCGTTGATTTCCGGTATCATCATCGGGACATCTTCAGTGTGGCGGTGGGCGGAGTTATTGGAAACCACCGCAAAACCGGCGGCCGCATAGCCCGCTTCCAGCGCCACGATATCTTTTTTATCCATCTCGACCGCGGAGAACATAATCGAGCATTTGCCCGCAGCTTTAGCGATATTGGACGCATCCTCCACGATGATATCTTTATAGGCTTCCGGCAGGTTATCCGCCATGTGCCAGCGGCCCGCCACCGCCTCCGCGTACTTTTTACCCGCAGAGTTCGGCGATGCCGCCAGGTAAACTACCTCGAACCACGGATGGTTCTGGAGCAGCTTTAAGTAGTTCTGCCCCACCATCCCGGTCGCCCCTAAAACACCCACCTTGAATTTCTTGTTCATTGCATTCCTCTCGAGTTTTTACAGGTTGTTATATAGTGAATTATAGCAGAATTTACGGCTCCCGGTTAGCCCTTTTCACTAATTTTCTCCCACCCGCTTTATCAACCCCTACTCCTCCCACTTATACCTTCCCTTGCCCCGCGCTTTCAGTTTCTCCACGCCGCACTTAAAGCACAGCCCCCCGTGGCAGCTGATCGTCCCGCCGCATGCCGGGCACTTCCATTTCTTTACCTGTTGCTTTACGAATTTTTCTATCCCTTGTTTTTTGATAAAATCCAGATTGGCTATCATGCTCATGTGGTAATTCGTTGAATAGCGTTGATCCAGGTGTTTCAGGTTACGGCACGGGTATTTTTCGCACTCGTAGCAGTACTTTACGAGCCCGTTCCCCAGCAATTCGCAGCTCTTCTTCATGAAAGCGCAGTTTTTGCCCCGGGGGCGGCACCCGGTGCAATAGCCGATGCCGAGGCCCTGCTTTTTCAGGTCGTATTGGGCGGCCAGGTAGGAGGCGCATAGCGCGCAGTTCATACCGCACGGAGCTATGAGGATTTCTTCCATTTATACTCCCTGTTCCATATTATTCCCGGTCAATAATGTGTAACTAATTTTAAAAAGTATCAACTGACAAGTATCAAGTATCAAGGAAGTAGCAAGTGATAAAAGTAAAAATACCTCTCTGGTTCTGTCATCCTGAACGACCTGTCCCGTATGAGCGCCGATGGCATCGGCCGAATCGGGAAGTGAAGGATCTCAGCTTGGAGTGGGGTACTAACCCCTATTCCCTACTCCCTTCACCCTTCCCCCTACTCCCTAAAAAGAAAGGTGGGCTTCACTTTCGTTCCGCCCACCCCTTAATCGCTTATAGCTTAAAGCTTATAGCTTACTAAAGCTCAATCTCCTTCAGGTTCGGGCTGATGATAAGCTTAGGTTCGGTCACGGACTGGATGTCTTTTGCCGTCAGGCCGGCCATCATTTCTTTGAGCACCATGCCCTTGGGCGTGATCTCGATTACCGCGAGGTCGGTAATGAGCAGGCTTACTTTACCTTCCGCCGTCGCCGGGTAGGAAAGCTCGTTGACGATCTTGTATTCACCGTCTTTGGTGGTGTGTTCCATGGCGATAATGAGTTTTTTGGCTCCGGCGCACAGGTCCATCGAACCGCCCACGTTGCCTACGAACAGGCCGCGGGTCGGGTTTGACCACCCGGCATAATCGCCGCGGGCATTGATTTGTAAAGCGCCCATCACGGCGATATCGATGTGTCCGCCGCGTATCATGGCGAATGATTCCGCGATATCGAAGTATGACGAGCCGGCGAGTGCCGTTACCGCCTGGCAGCTGGCGTTGATCAGGTCCTGGTCGGCTTCATCGCCGTTAGCGAGCGCGCCCGTCTTGAGCATGCCCACCTCGGCTTGGAGGCAAACATCTTTGCCTTCTATCCAGTTGCTGGTGAGTGTCGGGATGCCGATGCCCAGGTTAACGTACATACCATCTTTTATTTCACGGCTGACCCGCAGGGCTATCATTTCACGGGGCAGGCCTTCAATTCTTTGTGGAGACATTTTCTATCATCCTTCCTGTTAGTTTAAAATCGACTTTAGTCGATCGTAATTGCAACCTTGGGACGCTCGACCTTTACGATCCGTTTTACATATACGCCGGGAGTATGGACATCATCGCCGTCTATTTCACCGGGTTCGACGATCTCTTCTGCCTCGACGATAGTCACTTTGGCAGCGGTGGCAATCACATGGTTGAAATTGCGGGCCGTCTTGGCATAACGAAGGTTACCTTCGCGGTCGGCTTTCTTGGCATGGATGAACGCGAAATCCGGCTTAAGCGCAAACTCCAAAACATATTTTTTACCGTCGATTATCTTGGTTTCTTTTGGTGTCCGCTTGGCAGTAATCTCGTTGACGATATTTTCCATGACGGAACCGACACCCGTGGGTGTGTAAAAAGCGGGGATGCCGGCGCCGGCGGCGCGGTACTTTTCCGCCATCGTGCCCATGGGATAGACTTCCAGTTCAATTTTACCGGCTCTGATAGCCTGCTCGAACGGGTCCGCCATGCCTTTGGAAGCAGACCGGAACAGGCCGTAAGAATCTATTACTTTCTTCAGCTGGCCAGCCAGTGTCAGCGCTTTTAGTTCCTGTGCCGCGCCGAGCATGGGGCCGCAGCCGCAGGTAAGCGTAAGGTTTTTTGTGCCTTTTCTAATGAGTGCTTGAAGCAATGCCCTGGGGACGCCGCAGGCGAAGAACCCCGGGATGGCGATTACGGCGCCATCTTTGACATCGGCTATCGCTTCTTCGAGAGAGGGTAAGACTTTATCCATGAACGAATTGCCTCCTTGCTAATTTTCCCTAAGCCGCTTGCCAGCTTCTTCCAGTTTTCCATCTTGGTTTCCAGCTGCTCAACGCGGGCTTTTATCTGCGCTTCTTCTACAAACCCTTCCACGATCCCCTGTTTATACCGTGCAAAATACCCTACCCCCCCGATATACTTCCCGTTGCTGTCATACAAATGAGATGCTGACACGCGCACCGGTATTATTTTGCCGCTTTTTGTCTTGGTTTTTGTCTCCAGGTTATGAATGCTGCCGCCGGCCCGGTAGATCTTACGGTTGGCCTCGCGCGCCAGCTCGATACTCGCATAAACTTCCACAATGCTCTCTCCGATAAGCTCGTTCATCGTGCGTTCGGTAAGTTCGCAGGCTTCCTGGTTGGCGAATTTGATAATACCTTCAGCATTGATGGCGAGGGTTGCATCGGAACTGATGAGCGGGTCCAAATGCCCGGCACGGCTTGATTTTGTCTGTTTATCCATCGGCTCCAAATCATTATATCAAATTCAGGCCGCTTTTGCCTATGGTGAACAGGCACGGTTTTTCTATATCTAAAGTACTAACTCATCTCAAATCTCAAAAGCTTGTCCCGTTCACGGTGAACCGTTCAGGGTGAACCCGTACCAGATTCGGGATCAAATCTTCCCGATTGCAATCGGGATCCCGTATGACAACGCCACAGATTGTGGCGCGGGAATCGGGACAAAAACACAGATTAAAAATAAAAAATACTAGTTATTGCGAGCCATCATAAAAAATAATCAAGATATCATAACCAATTATTTGGAATTTGTATCTTGGTTATTGGTTATTTGTTTGTGGTATGGCAATCTCATCGGTTGTTTTTGTAGGGGCGGGTTACAAACCCGCCCTTCTAAAGGTCGTTTATCTCTCCCTTCTCCCCAAAAAAATCCTGCCAACAATATTTCGCCCTTTTTGTATCTATTTTCGCCCTTTTTAGCTTGGACAAAATTCGCTTGACAAACCAAGAACACTTGTTCTAATATTGCATTGCAATATCATTCCCTCTCTCTGTGTACGGAGAGAGGGCTAGGAAGAGAGGTTCAAAATGGAAATCCAACATCGGCAAGGCCGCCGGCGCGGCGCCCCGGTGGGCAACCGGAATGCTGTCAAACACGGCTTTTACTCACGGGAACTTAATAAAGAAGACCGTTCTAAACTAAAAAAAGCGGCTAATATTGAAGATATTTCCCAGGAAATTGCCCTCCTTAGGTTTGAAATTCAAAAAGCCACTTCTTCCGGAGAAATAGCCAAACTGATTCCGCTTTCTAAAGCCGCTTACGCTCTGGAAAAACTTATCCGCACCCAGCAAAAAATATTCGGGGCGCAAAATAATCTCGGACTGGCTATCGGAAACGCGATGAAAAATTATCTGGTGCCTCTTCTTACCCCGGAATCAGCCGCCGGGTTTTTAGAAAGCCATTATCGGGATAAAGCCGTCCCGTTGGATACAATAAAAGCAATTCAAAAACAAATCCCCCCGGAAAATAGAGAGGACTTAACATATAACAAAAAACAATCGCCGGAATCGGATTAGCTATGAATTGTTTGGAAAATAAAAAATATTCAATAAATTTACAAAACGAATAAAAGCTAAAAGGAGGGGTAGGGGTTTCGGATTTCGTATTTCGTGCTTCGGATTTGTTTAGAGTTTAGGATTTAGGATTTAGAGTTTTCCAAGCGTAGCTGAAAGTGGTATAATTTTGATATGGATATAAACTATTTAGGCCACTCATGTTTCCGTATCCGGGGCAGTTCCGCCATCATTATCACGGACCCGTTCCCGCCAAATATCGGCTATACCCTCGGCAAACAGACGGCGGATGTCGTCACCGTCAGCCATAAAGACCCGTCCCACTCCTACGCGGAAGGCGTCACCGGCGCGCATGTCATCAAAGGCCCCGGCGAATATGAGATCAGCGGCGTCCTCGTCATCGGCATCAACACCTATCACGATGCCGTCAAAGGCGCCTCCAAAGGCAAGAACACCATCTACCTGCTGGAAGTCGATGGCGTCAACATCTGCCACCTCGGCGATATCGGCCACTTACTTGGGGACGATGCGATCGAGCAAATGGGCAGCGTCGACGTGCTGATGATACCCGTCGGCGGCGTCTCGACGATCAATGCCAACATGGCCGCGCAGATCGTGCGCAAGATCGAGCCCAAGATCGTTATCCCCATGCACTACAAGACCCCCAAGACCAAGCGTGATTTAGAGCCGGTCGATGCCTTCCTCAAAGAGATGGGCGTAACCCTCGCCGAGCCCAAACCCAAGCTTAGCGTCACCAAGAACAACCTGCCGCTAACGATGCAGGTCACGATCCTCTCGGTCTAATGGCCCTTACTGTGAACAAGAGAGTCCAGAGGGAAGAATTCCTTTTTCCCCTAACATTCCTCTCCCTTGACGGGAGAGGTTAGGTGAGGGTGTTTTCTGGGGCGAACGAAGCATCTGGCGAGGGGATTATTGAAGCGATTTGTTCAGGCCAGGAATTCCTCCATCAGCCTGATAAATACAGAATTATCTTCCTGCTGGTGCGGCGCATGCCCGTAACCGTCAATGACCTCCAGGCGCGCCCCCGGGATAAGCTTTAAAGCCTTTTGCGCCTGCTTCAGCGGCACGTATGGGTCCGTCTTTTTCCATATGAGCATGGTGGGGATCTTAATGCCCTCTAAAACATTGTTGCCCACGTAGTTCCAGTCATCTCCGTCCCTTGAGAGAAAATGCGGGAACGGCTGGGGCTTGCGCAAAACCGCTCGTAAGTACTTAAACATGTTAAACAAACCCATCCCGAACGGCGTCATCTCCCCAAAGCCGGACGCATCTATCAGCACCAGTTTGCTGACGTTATCCTCCAGTTGCCCTAAAGCGTCCAGGCAAACCCTGGCGCCAAAAGAATGGCCCACCAAAATCGGTTTCTCCAGCTTGAGTAAAGCGATGAACCCGGCAAGGAAATCTGCATAATCCGCCAGGTAATAGCCGTTAGGGTCCCTGGCGCTCTCCCCAAACCCGGGGAGGTCCGGGGCGTAAAAGCTAAAGCGGTCCCCCAGCTTTTCAATCGTCGTCAGCCAATCGCGGGAATCTGACGCCCCGCCGTGCACGCAGACCACCGGCACGCCACTGCCCCCCTTGAGGTAATGGATTTGGCGGCCGTTCACTACTGCCTTCACCCTCTCGATTTTATTATCCAAGTAAAAAGTCCTTATGTTATAATTACCGTAAATCATTTTAAGTTATTCATAGCTAATCCTCAAGTACGACAGGAGTGTACCATGTCCTTTAAAACTATTTTAATCCAGGGTGAAACGCTCGGCCGCGGCAATGATGAGCTGGGGCAGCTCGTCATGTCCAACTTCTTAAGCAAGCTAAAGGAAAGCCCGGAAAAACCGGCGAAGCTCGTTTTCTGGAACACGGGAGTCAAGCTGGCGGCGGAAGGGTCCTGGGCGCTGACCCACTTAAAGAAACTGGAGGAGCAGGGGGTAGAGATACTGGCCTGCGGCACCTGCCTTGATTTCTTTGAGCTTAAGGATAAACTGGCCGTCGGTAAGCCTACTAACATGGTCAAGTCGATCGAGGCGATGCTCAATAGCGATACGGTGTGTTTATAGACAAATCTCAAGATACAAGATACAATATCCAAACAATATCCAAATAATAAAATCCAAACGTTTGGAATTTGTATCTTGGTTATTGGTTATTCTAGAATAAGCCCAAGAGGAGAACATGGACGAGAAGAAATTACGCCTGACCGAGACCGTACACGGCGCGGGTTGAGCCTGTAAGATAGGTCCGGCGGACCTCGCGAAAGCGCTGGCAGGGCTGCCTTTCCAGAAAGACTGCAACATCATTGCTGGGATGGAAAGAGCGGAGGATGCCGGCGTCTATAAACTGACCGATGAGATAGCGCTCGTGCAGACGGTGGACTTTTTTACGCCCATCGTTGACGAGCCTTATGACTTCGGGCGGATAGCTGTTGCCAATTCCTTGAGCGATGTCTACGCCATGGGCGGCAAGCCGGTTACAGCTCTAAACATAGCCTGCTTCCCTAAAGATAAAATGGACTTTTCCATTCTCCATGAGGTGCTCAAAGGCGGACTGGACATGATGCACGAGGCAAATGTTATCCTCCTCGGCGGGCACACCGTTGATGACCCGGAACTTAAGTACGGAATCTCCGTGACCGGCACCGTCCACCCGGATAAAGTGGTCCACAACAATACTGCCAAACCCGGCGATGTCCTGATATTGACCAAACCGCTGGGCACAGGCATAATCAGCACGGCCATCAAGCGGGGCGCGGCGAGTAAAGAAGCTATCCAGAAAGTCACTAAATCCATGGCGGCGCTCAACCGCGCTGCTTCAGAGATAATGCTGGAAGTGGGTGTCAGTGCCTGTAAAGATATCACCGGGTTCGGGCTGCTGGGCCATATGTGTGAGATGATAGATAAAACAGACGTGGGTTTTATCATCAACTCTTCTTCCGTTCCCTTTTTCCCGGAAGCGAAAGAATACGCGGAACAGGGCATGGTGCCCGGCGGCATAGGGCGCAACCGGGATTTCCGTAAATCCTTTGTGGATATGGATGTTGAAGTCCCGGCGTTCCTGCAGGACATCCTCTACGATCCCCAGACCTCCGGCGGTTTACTCATCGCCGTACCCAAACCTAAAGCCTCCCGGCTGCTTGCCATGCTGCAGGCTAAAGGGATTTCCAGCGCGGCAGCTATCGGCGAAGTTACAAATGCGAATAAGGGCAGGGTAAGGGTAGTTTAAGCGCTTAGTTTTTAACCCCCATTGTCTCCTCAATCTCTTTTTTATAACTTTTTAATTGACATTCAGTCTCATTTGCGACAGAATCTATAAGGGAATACCTATGGTAAACTTACGCACGAGAATCAAAAGGGTCATTAAGTTCTCCCGGGAAAAGGAAGAGAAGCAGGCCCTCATATGCTCCGCCATCCGCAATCTGCGGCCGATAGAGTTTTACTATCACGGCGGATACCGCACGGTGGAACCCTTCGCGCTGGGGATTGTCCTCACCGACCACCAGGATAACCTTTCACTCCTCTGCTGGCAGACCGCCGGCTTTAGCGATATGAATGAAACGGTGGGATGGAAACTCTACCGCGTATCAGATATGGAAGACCTGGAAGTGCACGGGCAGCACTTTACCGGCGACCGGCCCGGCTACGAGCCGGAAAACTTGGAAATGGCAAGGCTCATCTGCTTTGTGCAGCCCCCATTACATACTGAAGAAAAACCGGAAATGCCGCCAAAGCAGGAAATCAAGATTGAAGCACCCCCGGTCATTGTACACGAGGTGCCGTCCCCACCGCCCCCACCTCCACCGCCGCAAATCCGCCCGATAGTCAGAGTGCTTTCGCATAACCAGTTGATGGAACGTTTCCGTTACGCTCATCCGCAACCATTACTGCAACTGGAAGACCTACTCTGGGAAGAGCCTCTTGCCAGGCCTTTTCCTGAACCGAATGTTCAAGAATCTGCCGTAATACAGCGCGATAATACACCGCTCTCTATAGTGTGGCCGAAGACACCGGTCAGGGGTTTAGCCGGGAATTTTGGCTTAATTGGTATTTAGTAGTCTGTAGCTGGCGGTGTTTTTACCTCACACCCCCCGGAGTAAGGATCCCCTATTAATCCTGCGGAACTGCTAATATTTTTATATTTTCAGAAGGCAAGACTGGATTCCCGCCCCATCCGGGAGATGGGGTTCCGGGAATGACGGTTTATGGAAAGGGAATCCCCACTCAAGCAGGAATGACAAGATGAAAAGATAATCACAGGCAGGGACGCCTGCGGCACCACGCGGTGGGTTACGCTTCCCGATTCGCGCGTCACATTTTGTGGCGTTGCTCATGCGGGACAGAACGCTGCACCCACCCTACTTAAAATACTAGAAAAAGGTTATTTTTGCACTCTTGCCGCTACTCTATTGAACAGCTCCTGATCGTCTTTGACGCCGCGGACATCCAGGTCTATGTTACGGAAGGCTTTCACCATCGCTTCTATCAGCTTGGTTTTGCTTAGCTTTTTACCCCCGCTAAACTTGGCGGTGGAGGCTAACGACTCTAAATAGGCATCCTCATCACGGTTCAAGAAAACAGAAAGCTTTATCATCGAGGACTTGGGTGATTGCGGAGCCGCGGGCACAACAGGTTTTTGTTCCGGGGCCTGCGCCGTGCGGTCGCCGCCGGTAAATCTATCCAGAGCGTTCACTTTGGGATACGCGAGTTCTTCAGTAATTTTAGCTCTTTTCATGCAACACCTCTTTTGTGAGTAATCTATAGGCTTCAGCACCATCGGAAGACGGAGCGTATTTGATAATGGACTGGCCGGCGGCGGGGGCTTCTTTAAAGCGGACGCTGATGGGGATATTTGCTTCAAACACCTTTATCCGGTCGCCGAAAGCTTTCTTCGTGACGTCGATGACCTCCCGGCTGTGCAGGGTGCGGGGGTTGGTCATCGTGAAAAGGATGCCCATGATTTCCAGCTTGGGGTTGATCTTTTCCTGGACGCGGATGATGGTGTTTAAGAGCATCGCCAGGCCCTTCATCGCCAAAAAATCAGCCTGCAGCGGCACCAGCACGCTATCCGACGCAGAAAGGGCATTGATGGTCAATAAACCCAGGCTCGGCAGACAATCGATAAGGATATAATCATAGTCTTTTACAACTTCCTTGAGCATATCCTTGAGGATCATTTCCCGCATGAAGGCATTGACCAGGTCAAGCTGTGCCTGGGAAAGCTCGACGTTGGCGGGGACAATATCAACATTGGGGTTATTTGTTTTTAAGATAACATCTTTTAAAGTATAACGTCCGTTATTGCGGATATAACTGGTCAGAACATCATACCCTGTCAGTTTTAGGGTATCCGGATTTATCCCCATGCTGACAGTTAGGCTGGCCTGCGGGTCCCAGTCCAACAGGAGGACGCGCTTTTTTTGTTCGGCCAGGCCGTCGGCTAAAGCGGCGGCGGTGGTAGTCTTACCGACCCCGCCTTTTTGATTGGCAATGCAAATAACAGGCATAGTTAAATCCCCGCTAGATTATAGCGTAATTGCGCAACGGAGTCTATTAGGAGGGTGGAAAAGGGGTAATCTTAAAAATTAGAAATCAAATCTCAAAAACACAGATAAAAAATCAAAAATAAATCCTGACGTTGATTTCCTTCAAGTAGCGGAGTTCTCTGTGAACCCATATGTGGTGAGGAAATAAAGAGGGGAGAATCCTGCTTAAAAGGGGAATAGCCTGACGGAGAGCGGCTCTGGAGAAATTCCCTCTCTCACTCTCCCTTCAGGGTGAACCTTCACCTCGTGGCGACCTCGGTAGAGCCAGGATGAACCCCTTACCAAGGGGAGAGAATGATATACCAAACCCTAACATCACCGGTCACCTTCAATCTTTCCCTCCTTGATAAGGAGGGAGTAAGGGAGAATTGATTTCTTAATATTCTTAATATATACCATGATATTTATTAATATTATTAATATTACCTCTTGACAAAATGAACTTTAGACTTTATAATAATAAAGAAATTCAATTCTAGGGATGTAATAAGTTAATTAATTTGAGGTTTGCGGCGATGGCTAGAGAATGGAATGAACTGACCAAGATGACCCAGGGCAAGCCGATTACGGTGGAGAGGGTGCATGTTAATGACAGCGATATCGCGATAGAGGGGAGTTTTTCTCTGCCGCCCCTGGCTAACCTTTCCCCGGACGACCAGGTCTTTGTCATGGCATTTGTAAAGTGCAGCGGCTCCATAAAAGAGATGGAACAGATGTTCGGGATAAGTTATCCCACTGTCAAAAACCGGATCAACCGCATCGCGGAGCAACTGGAATTTGTAAAAATTACTAAATTTACCCCGCAGGAAGAAGTGATCGAAGAACTGGAGCGGGGCGATATTTCCGCCGAGGAAGCGATAAGGAGGTTATCGAAATGAGCTGGCCCCCGATGTTAATGCACGTCAAGGTAAAAAACAAAGAAAATGACTTTGGAATATGGCTGCCGTTTTTCCTGCTGATACCGGTGCTGGCAGCGATCCTGATCGTCCTGTCACCGCTAATATTCATCCTGATACTGGTAACGTGGCCGGGCGGATGGGGCAGGTGGGCGCTCAATGCCCTCTGGGCAGCGATATGCTCCTTCTGGGCAATGCGCGGGCTGGAAGTAGATGTAGAAAATGCAAAAGAACGGGTTAGAGTCTCCGTTTTTTAACCCGGGGATAGGGAGGAAAAGAAAATGTCTGAAAGCAAAAAGAAAATTCTGGAAATGCTGGCACAAAATAAGATAAGCGCGGATGATGCTTATAAACTGCTTAGCGCCGTTGATGCCGAGAAGGCCGGAAACACGAGCGAAGGACGCCGCAGCGAAGATACCAGCGACATGGGTCATAATCCCTCCGCCGATAGCGGGTTGGGCGGGGTAAAGCTCAAGGGTAAATACCTGCGCGTAACCGTCACACCCGGTGAAAACAGCACCGATCCGCGGCACGGCGACCGTGTCAATGTGCGCGTGCCGATGAACCTGATACGCGCCGGCCTGAAAATGACAACGCTGATACCGCCGGAGGCGCTGAATAAAGCCAATGACGCGCTGCATGATAAGGGCATTAACTTTGACGTGCGGAACATAAAACCCGAGGATCTAGAAGAGCTTGTCGACGCTTTGGGCGATATGACGATAGATGTGGAAAGCGGACACGGGGAGAAGGTCAAGGTTTTCGTCGAGTATTAGCCCGCAACCGGAAAGCGCCGATAGTCCTTACCGTAACACCGGCTTCGCAAGAGGCCGGTGTCTTATTTTGCCAGGCCGCGTTTTTCCAGGTCCGCGGCAACATCGTCAAGTTTCAGTTCACGCAATTTTGAAACCGCCGGGAACCCGGTTTCAGTGTCCCAGCCGCGCAGAGTATAGTACTCCGTTTTCATCTGCTCGAACTTGTCTTTTTCCACCACCGCGCCCACTTTGGAGATAACCTCGCCGTCTTTGCCGGGCATAAGCCCATCTGCATTGAAGAAAAGTTCATTCTTTTTAAACGGCTCGGTGTGCATATAGTCCAATAAAGTATCGCCGTTACGGCCGCCCCACCCCTGCCGCAGAAGGATCGCCCGCTGCAGGTTGAAAATCCGCTCGCCGGTAAGAGCAAATGCCGCGCTGTCGATTTCTTTGCCGGTGATCGCGGAATAGATTTGTTCTTCCGTCACGGTATCCGCTGTTTTGCCTAAAACACGCGCCGCCTGGCTCATGGTCCAGCGCAGGTCGCAGAGCACCATGCTCTCTTTGAAATAGACGCGGTCCTGCATCTTTTTAGCCGCCAGGGCTTTGCCTTCGTAAGTAGAAAAATCAGCCGCGGCGGCGCTGCCCCAGAGCTTCTCCGCCACTTTGCGGAAATCTGAAGAGGAGAACATCGTTCCCGGTTTTATTTTCTCGCCGGGGGGCCCCATGCCAAGCCACATCATGGACATCCCGCTGATTTCATGGAGCTGCTGGATGGCACGGCGGGGTTCGGTAGCATAGGTCAGGGCCGTCGTCACTAAGAGGCGGGGGTCGTAATCTTTCTTTTCGCTGCCGCGGGTGGCCACGAACATGTGTAAAATATCCGTAGCTTTTTTGCCGATCTCTTCCGCCGCCCCGATAACGCCTTTCGCCAGTACCGCGCCAAAGCCCTGCTTGAACGTTATCATCT
>Ga0105104_10002161_pt1 | contig 14486 bp, 12 predicted proteins | sample PPLLaktember2015_3_FD_87034 | JGI IMG/M metagenome (GOLD analysis project Ga0105104, IMG submission 87034) | Freshwater sediment microbial communities from Prairie Pothole Lake near Jamestown, North Dakota, USA - PPLs Lake P7 Core (6) Depth... | ecosystem: Environmental > Aquatic > Freshwater >... | reverse complement strand
TGATCCCCAGAAAAAAAGCGATCCTGATCGGAGCTGCTGGTGGGATTGGCGCGCAGGTAGCTCGTCGTCTGGCGAGGGAGGGATATGTACTAGCACTGCTGGACCGTAGCGAAGAAATGCTCAAGACGTTGTGTGCCGAGATAAACCAAGCGCACGGAGAATCCCGTGCGATTTTCTACATACATGACGTAACAGCGTACGATCAGGTTACGGGTTTATTCCGCAAAATTGTAGCCGACCTGGGTGGACTTGACCTGTTCGTCTACGTTGCTGGCGCGATTTATTTCCCGGCGATCGATGAATTCAATTTCGCCGAAGATTACAAAATGGTCGAGGTCAATCTGCTAGGTGCGATGGCCTGGATGAGCCAAGTTGCTCCCGTTTTTCAATCCATGCGCGGTGGACAGATCGTGGGGGTTTCCTCGGTGGCAGGCGACCGCGGACGGGTAAGCAATCCCGGCTATAACACCTCCAAAGCAGGCTTCACCTGTTACTTAGAAGCCCTGCGCAACCGGCTGACGCGTCACGGCGTAAACGTTCTCACGATTAAACCCGGCATGGTCAAAACAGAAATTCTCAATCTTCCGAACGCGCCCAAGCCTGTACTGGCAGTCACACCCGACCAGGCCGCGGACGGTATCTGGAACGCTATCAAAAAGCGCAAGCAGGTGGCGTACATTTCCGGCCTGTGGCGCTGGGTGATGCTGGCGCTTACACATACCCCGTCGGTCATTTTCCGGCGGTTGTCCTTCTAGATAACTTGAAACTAGAGAGTAGAGAACAGTGACTATTCTCTACTCTCTAATTCCTACTCCCTTCACTATGAAAACCTTCAACAACACCTTTACCACCCTTGAAAATTTTGGGCACTCAATGCGCGCGCCGTCCTATCGTCTCCGGCCGAAAACGCCGGATGAAATTTACGAAGCCTTCCAGCTCGCCAGGAAAAGCGGCCTGACAGTTACTCTGCGCGGGGCAGGACGCAGTTACAACGATGCCGCCCTGAACGGCGGGGGTATCGTGCTCGACCTTTCGGCCATGAACCGGATCGTCGAATGGGATGCAGCTACTGGTTTCGTCTGCTGCGAGGCCGGCGTCACGTTGGAGCAGCTCTGGCACAAAGTCCTGCCGGATGGCTGGTGGCCGCCGGTCGTCTCCGGGACGATGGCAACCACGCTGGGCGGCTGCCTGGGCGCGAACATCCACGGCAAGAACAACTTCCGCATGGGCACCATCGGCGAGCACGTGACCGAGTTCACGGCCCTGCTACCCACCGGGGCGCAGGTTACCTGCTCGCCCAGCCTCAACGCGGACCTGTTCTACAGCATGATCAGCGGGCTGGGCATGCTGGGCGTGATCACAATGGTCAGGTTGAAAATGAAAAAGGTGGAATCTGGCTTGCTCGAGGTGCATGCCTGGCCAACACGCACGATTGAAGAACATCTCAACAGCCTGCTCGAAGGCGCACCCAATTACGATTACATCGTCGGTTGGCTGGATACGATTACCGTCGGCCATGGGCAGATCCACGCTGCTAATTATGTCCACGATGACCCCGACCCTGCCAAGATGCAGGTCCGCTACCAGACCCTGCCCGACCGCCTGTTCGGCGTGATGCCGAAGAGCCTGCTGCATTACTTCATGACGCCCTTCGTCAACGACTTGGGTTGGTGGGGCATCAACAACGCCAAATATATCGCCAGCCTGCGACGTCACACCTTCCGCCAGAGTCACGCCGCCTTTCATTTTCTGCTAGACTACGTGCCTGATTGGGAACTCTCCTCCGGACGCGCAGGGCTCATCCAATACCAGTCGTTCGTGCCAAAAGAAACGGCGCTTCAAGCCTGGACCACGATTCTAGCACGCACCAAGAAATTTGGTCTACCCTCCTACCTGGGTGTGACCAAGCGCCACCGCCCCGACAACTTCCTGCTCACCCACGCCGTGGACGGCTTCTCCCTCGCCCTCGACTTCAAAGTCCGCCGCCGCGAGGAGATGTCCAAGATGTTGCAGGAGTTTGACCAGATCATCCTCGAAGCGGGTGGCCGCTTCTACTTCGCCAAGAACAGCGAGACCACGCCCAAAACGGCGCTGGCTTTCCTCGGGGAGGAAACGGTGTCGAAATTCAAGAAATTGAAGAAGCGCACCGACCCGGACGGGTTATTGGAATCAGATTTATATCGCAGGGTATTCGGTTGATTGTTGTAGTAGTAGGGGCGGGGTAACCCCGCCCCTACTACAGGATTTACTGGTATGGAATATATTGTCCAAGACCTCGGCCTGATCGAATACGAAACAGCCTGGAAGTTACAGGACTCTTATGCATCCGAGATCGCCGCTGGCACGCGACCGCCGACCTTATTGCTGCTGGAGCATCCACATGTCTATACTTTTGGTCGGCGCGGTCAGGCCGAGAACTTGCTCTGGAACGAAACCCAACTCAAAGAAAAGGAAATTTCCACGCACTGGGTGGACCGCGGCGGCGACGTCACCTATCACGGGCCGGGGCAGTTGGTGGGGTATCCGTTAATTCAGTTGGAACCAATAAAACCTGAAAGGTCTCCATCAGAGTCTATTGGTCTTGAAGACTCTCCTGAAAGACCTGTCAGGTTTGAAGTCGACTACGTCGGCTACATCCGCAAACTGGAACATACCCTCATCGCCGCGCTGGCAAACCTGGGACTGGTTACCGGCCAGCGCAAGGGACTGACTGGCGTGTGGGTGCAGGCGGACGTCTGGTCGCGCTGTCCGCGCTGCCGGCCGGAAGACAGGAAAAAGCCCGCTAAGATCGCCGCCATTGGGGTCAAGGTAGATGCGCGCGGTGTCACCCGCCATGGCTTTGCATTGAACGTCAACCCTGACATGAGCTACTGGGATGGCATTATCGCCTGCGGTCTGGCAGATGAGCCGGTGGCTTCGCTGGCCGAGCTGCTTCACCTTGTCCCTGCGATGGACAGGGTGAAGCAAGAGATCGTATCCGCGTTCGGTCAAATTTTTGGTTATGAAATGACAGAGATGCTGAAAAAGCTGGAGTAGCAGCGTTTTGACGGCTGAAGCCGCTACTGTACGTGTTTGGGGTAGCTCTTATACCAGGCCACCGTCTCGCGGATGGCTTCCCGCATCGGCGTAGCCTTCAAGCCAAACGTTTTTTCGAATCTGCTGCTATCGACGATCAAAGGTTGTTCAAACTCGTACATCATCTCCACGGTTTCTCTGGCTTCGGGGATGAATAAACCGCCAAGTATCATCATCAACTTTCCCATACCACTCATCTTCGGCTCTACACCGGCTTCCTCGGAGAACATGCGCACCAGTTCGCCCTGCGTGATCTCCGGCCTATCGTTCGGCACATGCCAGGCCTGTCCGTCGGCTTCGTCACGTTCGCTCAGGATTACAAGCGCTTTCCCAAAATCGGGTAGATAGGTAAGCGTGTGCGGCAGATCTATCCGTCCGATCAACTGGGCGGCCTTGCCCTGTAGCAGCGGATAAAAGGCGCGCTCGCCCATCGTAGACGGCAGTCCCCACGGACCAAAGTAATTCGAGCCACGTCCTGCAGTCACACGTAACTTGCCTTCACGATAAGCAGCAAACGCGGCTTTGCTCATTTCACTGCGTACCCTTCCTTTGCGCGTGTGAGCGTTATGCGGCATGTCTTCAGTCAAAGGAGTATCGTTTGTGGGCCCGTACATATACAGGTTTTCCGCAAGGACCAGTTTGGCATTGCTACCAGTCAGGCCAGCGATGATGGATTGTTGCAAAAGTGGAAATTTCTCGGGCCACTCGGAGTAGCCTGGCTGGGAAGCCTGGTATACCACTGTCGCTCCTTGCGTTACTTCCCGGACATTGGCCGGATCGTAAAGGTCAGCGGCCAGGATCTCTGCCCCGGCCGGCGCCTCATCGATTTCTCCCGAGCGGTTCACCAAGCGGACGGTTTTCCCGCGCCGGATAAGTTCTTCTGCGATTGCGCGCCCGATGGCGCCTGTCCCTAATATTACATGATTGATTGTCATTTTCATTCCTTAAATTTGCTTCTTTACAGCTGGTCAATATAGAGCAATCGAATATTCGCAATTTCCCGGTGAAATATCTCGCTCGGATCATAAATGAACGAAGGTATTTGGTGACCGATCTCCAGCATGACCAGCCCGTGCACCCGGCTCCAGATCACAAGGGATAAATATAGAACCTCGACATCTGTCCCGCCGGTGAACTGGCTCCACGCCTCTAGCATGGACCTCAACTCCGGAGTCAGCGGCGCGGACCGTTCTACCCGCAGCCTGCCCGCCGTTGAAATGGCTTGAAGCGTCTCGATCAGCGGCACCAAAGCCCAGGCCGCAGCCGGGACGGTGATATCGGCGGGCGCTTCGTAGCCGGGGATCGGCGTCCCGAAGATGAGCTGGTAACGCTGGGAATACGTGACGGCCCAATCGTGGTAGGCAAGCCCGAGCGTGGTCAGACGCGCTGGGAGATCGTCTTCGGGCAGGTCATGGAGCGAGTTCTTCTGCGACTCAGTCAGTGAGTTGAATGCGTCCACGATCAGGGCTGTCACCAGGTCATCGCGACGTGGGAAGTAGTTGTAAATGGCTGGAGCAGTAATGCCCAGTTCGCGAGCGATGGCACGCAGGCTAAGCGCGGACGCGCCGCGTTCGGCAATCTGCTTCCATGCAGTTTCTTTGATCGCTGCCGGCAAGTCGGGATGTTGATCGATTTGTTTCGGTCGGGGAGACATAGTACCTCCAGTCTTTAATTTACAGTGTAAATATACAGTGTTTATTTATTTCTGTCAAGTCTTTTCCCTATTCAACTGTGTAACTGTCAGATTGACTTTTTTGCACGAAAACTGTACACTAAGCACAGATCATTTGCTTTGGAGGAGAATTTATGCCTGGCCAATTCCAGCTCACCATGCGTTCAGGACCGAACCCCGGCACAGTTTATGCTCTCGATAGCGACCAGCTCAGCATTGGCCGTGATTCGTCCAATGAGATTCCCATCAATGATGCCGAGGTTTCTCGCCGGCATGCCCGCCTGACGTTCCAAGGCGGCAAATACGTTCTCGAAGATATGGGCTCGACCAACGGCACTTTTGTCAACGGCCAGCGATTGACCGGGCCCCGGGTTTTAAAGTCGGGAGAAGTGATTTCTCTTGGCGAGCAGATTGTTTTTGTGTACGAGGCCGTTAATTCCGATCCAGGGGCGACCATGGTCTCGCCGCGCAAAGTACCTGAGGCTCGCCCTGTTGCTTCGCCGCCCCCACCGCCGCAATCCTTTGCCGGGCAGGTGCCAGCCAGCCAACCTAACGTTGTAGCTGCAAAGAAGGTTAATCCCGTGCCAATTGCCATTGGAGTAGGAGCACTTATCTTGATCTGCGTCTGTATCGCTTTCCTGGTTTGGGTGGACCAGACTTATCGTTGGTGCGTATTCTTCCCCTTCATTCCGGGCTGTGGATAAAACGGATTTTCATCGCCCCCGCAGACGAGACCTGCGGGGGCGATTTCATTAGATATGATTCACGCAAGGTCTGCGCAGGTTGGCCGAACTTATTCGTCTAAGAAATTCCTCCGATTTGACCGTCAGAAGGTTGTAAAATCTCTTAAGAAAAGCTAGAATTTGATTATCAAAAACTATGATTGAACCAAATCCTGTCAATTCTCCGCGTTGGGGCTCGATGACCAAACTGGTGGTAGCGCTCACTTTTATAGCGCTTATTGCCTGGTTGCTTTCGCGTTTCCAGTCCCTCATCCCGCCGTTGTTAATGGCTTTTATCCTGTCTTATTTGCTTTATCCCGTCGCCAGTTTCCTGAGTCGAAAGTTGCGTTTTTCGTGGAGAGCAGCGGTCGGTTCGATTTATTTCCTGCTTTTGATGCTCCTGCTGAGCCTGCTCACTGTGGGAGGCCTGGGACTGGTACAGCAAATCCAGAGCCTGATCCGGTTGGTTCAAAACAGTCTCGTGGAACTTCCTCAGCTTGTCACTGGCGTTGCCGAATGGCTCCAGACGCGTAGTCCCATTCCTATTGATTTGAATACGGATATCAGCGCATTGACAGATCAGTTGCTGGCTGTGGTGCAACCCTTGCTCGGCGAAACCGGCCAATTGTTGGGGACGGTCGCCAGCGGCGCGGCTGAATTCTTTGGTTGGGCAATCTTCATCCTGCTCGTCTCGTTTTTTGTTCTTTCTGAGAGTGGAGGGTTACGAGGCAGCATTATTAGCCTTCGATTGCCAGGATACAACGAAGATATTTCCCGCCTGGGCCGGGAACTGGGTCGCATCTGGAATGCGTTCCTGCGTGGCCAGATTATCGTATTTCTTATGACAGTGATTGTCTATTTCTTTTTGTTGAATATTCTGGGTCTGCGTTATGCAATCGGTCTGGCGTTCCTGGCCGGGCTGGCTCGATTTTTACCTTATGTCGGCCCTGCCATTAACTGGGTGATCCTTATTTTGGTAGCTTATTTCCAACCATTTAAATTATTTGGTATGTCGCCTATATCATATACCCTGCTGGTAGTAGTGCTGGCCTTGATCATCGACCAAATATTTGACAACCTTATTTCCCCTCGTATTATGGCTGATGTACTCAAAGTTCACCCGGCGGGTGTTCTGGTCATGGCGCTTGTGGCTGCTAACCTGTTGGGTATTCTGGGCGTGGTAATTGCCGCGCCTATCCTGGCTACTTTGCAGTTGTTTGGGCAATATATCTTAAGGAAGATGTTCGACCAGGATCCCTGGCCCGAAGGAGAATCTGAAACAAGAATTCGAACAACTCGACAAGCGCTTGCGCGTTTACGCAAGACCCTTCGACATACTTACTTGAGCCTGCGGGACTGGCGCAGGCGGGACAACGCCTCTGATCCGTTGCGACAAAGGGAGCAACTTCCGCCCTCGGATCCACCGGACTTACAAAATGAAAGCCAATCAAAGGAGAGAAATCATGACCAATAATGGGAAAGAACCCAAAACTGACACACTGGCCGAAACCGACAATTTCATGGTCTGGAAGGCTGAAGAACCCGATGGTGAGACTACCTATCATATCGAGCTCAACAACTTAACTCTGCACTTCTTTGAAGAGGAATGGGAAGAATTCCAGGAATTGGTTCGCAACCTGAAATAAAACTAGGTATGAAATTAAATAACACGATCACGGATGTCCCCGAGATCGAAGTCGGTCAGGCGCAGGATAACGAAGCCCTGACAGGGTGTACCGTTGTTCTGTGCCGCAAGGGAGCTGTCGCCGGGGTGGATGTGCGCGGAAGTGCACCTGGCACCCGTGAAACGGACTTACTCGACCCGGTTAATTTGGTCGAAAAAGTGCACGCTGTTGTGCTGGCAGGCGGCTCGGCTTTTGGCCTGGATTCTGCCAGTGGAGTAATGCGTTATCTCGACGAGAATGGTATTGGCTTCGATACCGGCGCCGGTAAAGTGCCGATCGTCCCGGCAGCGATCCTGTTTGATTTGAACGTGGGTCGCGGCGATGTCCGCCCCGATGCCGAGATGGGCTATCGGGCAGCGGCTTCTGCTTCGTCCGATGCGCCAGCGGAAGGCAATACAGGCGCAGGAGCGGGCGCATCAGTCGGCAAGATATTCGGTCCGAAGAGCGCGATGAAAGCCGGGATCGGCACAGCCAGTATGAACGTAGGCGGGCTGATTGTCGGCGCGCTGGTGGCGGTCAACGCCTTTGGCGATGTGATCGACCCCAAAACCGGACAGATCATTGCGGGAGCGCGCTCTACCAGTTTTGGCCCATTGAAATTGGGGCAGGAGGGCTATTTCGGCGATACGCTCGAAATCATGAAGACTTTCATCGGCAAGACGGTATTGAGCTTTGCGACCAAGGCACACACGGTTATTGGCGTGGTGGCTACAAATGCCAGGTTATCGAAACCTGAAGCCACAAAAGTGGCCCAGATGGCGCAAGATGGGGTAGCGCGTACAATCCGGCCGGCGCACACCATGCTGGATGGCGACACGATCTTTGCATTGGCAACGGGCCAGAAAAAAACCGACCCGTCCACGGTCGGTGCGTTTGCGGCAGAGGTTGTAGCGCAGGCCATCGTCCGTGCCGTGCAACATGCGGTCCCGGCCGGTGGATTGCCGGGGTTAAATCATTAGTCAAACCTGAAAAAAGGCAAATATATGAATTTTTCGGTTAATGGATTCAAGAAACATGACCTGTCTTTTGTGTTGGTCCTGTTTCCTGTAGCACTGTACATTTTAATCTTAATAATACCTATCCCAATTCCGATTAGTATCTTTTTTTCACAATTTTCATTTTTGTATTTCTTATTGATATCATCTTTGTATTATTTGAGCTTTCGAGCTAAGCGCAAATATACTTGGTTGTTTTCAGCCTCTGTCACAGCCCTGGTTTTTTCCATGCGGTTATCGTACCTCTGGACTTCAGGTCACTCGGGCAATATGATTATTGGCGGTGTATTGCCCTTTAGAGATGGCTTCTCTTATTATAGCGGCGCAAATTTTCTGCTTGACGGTACCGTAATCTCGAACATTGCTGCCTGGCGGCCTATGTTTACCAGCTTTGTTTCCAGCTTACTGCTCCTTACTCAACATAATTTGATGTGGAGCATTGCAATCCTTGTTGGGTTATTGGGAATGAGTTGTTACCTTTCTGCGTACCTACTCTTCGAGGAGTTTGGAGCACTGGCTGCGACAATTTACATAGTCTTTTTGTATTTTTACATAATAGATTTTATTGGCCTTCTTTACACCGAATCGCTTGGACTTGCACTTGGCTGTCTGGGGTTTATCTTAGTTTGGAATGCAGCAAAATCACAAAAAATTGTCAAGCTGGCGGCAGGACTGGCTGTCTTAATGATAGCGGTGAGCGTAAGAGCAGGCACTTTTTTTATATTTCCCGTGCTCGTGCTTTGGGCAGGCTGGGCATTTCGCCAACAAACGCGCTTTTCGTTCCGCGCTGCTTTAATCGCGTTTGTTACTGTATCGCTAACATTTTTAGCGGTGAACGCAACCTTCAGGTCTCTCATTGTGGAGCCGGGAAGTCAGTCATTTGGAAACTTTGCTTTTACATTGTATGGTCAGGTTGTAGGGGGCGCTGGATATAACAACGCGATTCAACGCTTTGAGACTCGTGAGTCTGCAATCATCTATCGCGCGGCTTGGAATTTTTTCTTGAAACACCCGCTTAGTTTCTTCATTGGTGCTGCAAAAGCCTATCGAGACTTCTTTTTTTCAAACATAGGAATTTTCAGATATGGCTCTTCCAGCAGTCATATGTTGTGGAATTATCTTATTTGGATGACAGGATTAATATTAACCATTGTAGGAGTAGTAAAGTCAGCTCGAAAAATATTTGTGCCGGTGTATTCTCTTTTAATAACTGTGTTTATTGGATTCCTTCTCTCTATTCCTTTCTTGCCTCCCAATGACGGTGGGATTCGAATATATGCCAGCAGCATGCCGTTCTTTTTTGGATTCCTGGCAATTGCATGGGACAAATTAGATCAAAAGTCGGGTGTGATTGAGGGAAAATTGCTGAAAACCGTAGAAGCGCTATCAATCTTGGTAATCATTTTGATATTAATAGTTCCGGTATTTATTCAACGCTTAAGCGCAATCCCCAGCTTCGATATTCCACTTTGCCCACCTGATCAAGTCCCGTATGCTGTTGAATTACACCGGGGTTCTTTCATTGATGTTTTCCCTGATGAGGAAGGATCATGTGGTCATGCACCCCGAATTTGTGCAAGAGATTTTCAAGACAATTCACTTGAAATGTTGACAGATGCTTCTGATGCTGAGGTTTATCAAACGTTAATTGATAATGGCGTCTCGATAGGTAACGGTATTCGTGTTTTCGTTGGTAATGATTTGGTGAGTAACAATTCTTACCTGTTTACGGGATCCGCCAATACTTTTCAACAATTAGATAATGGTCTGATATCAGGATGTGGAACGATAAAAGGCGTAAAAAAGCGCCCAGATATTTTTCAAATTGAAACAGGGGGGATACTGGAATAAGCGAAGGCATAGCAAGGCGCCTTGATACCTTTGCTATGCCTTATTTTCGGTATCTTTTCGCGAACGGCGTAAGTCCTAATTATTCTATTTTGAAAATTTTAGTGCCTCTTCTTGAGTTCGTCCTTCAAGATCAGGCTCATGATCACACTCACCACGGTCACGACCAGGCCGCCGAGGAAGGCAGGCCAGAAACCGTCAATGGTGAAACCGATGCCAAAGGCTTGGCCAACCTGGCTGGTCAACCAGAACAGGAAAGTATTGATCAAAAGCGTGAACAGGCCCAGGGTCAGGATGATGAGCGGGCAGGTCAACAACTTGAGCAGCGGGCGTAAGAAGGCATTGATCAACCCGAAGATCAGCGCCAGCCAGATAATGGATACCCAGCCGCCCTGCAAGTTGACGCCGGGGACAAGGTAAACAGCCAGAAAAAGAGCAATCGCGTTGATGACCCAACGCAGAATGAATTTGGTCATTTGGATCTCCTTTCAATAAATAAATACGAGGGATCGCAGACTTAGGTTGCACTTTCTGAACGCATCCAGATCAGGGTTCGAGAAGCATTAAAGCCAGCTGCCTGAATGGCGTCTTCTTGTAAGCCAGCAGGATGTTCAAGCGCTAGGCTCTGGCGATAGGCCAAGTCGCGATGAGCATGGAGCAGCAAGGAGGTTATGGAATCTGAATCCGCCTTCGGGTCACAGGCCAGCCACAAGGATGAACTGTGTGCGGTCGGCATCCAAGCAAGTACGCCTTGTAACCGTCCGTTTTTTTGCACAGCCCACTGCTGCAGGTCGAATTCGATAAACAGGCGGTAGAACCAATTCCACAGGCCGGGTTTGAGGCTGTTCCAATTGATAGGGCGGTACCAGCTCAATTCTTCAGGGTGCAGCTGTTTGAGCCAGGCTAGTTGTTGCGGCCAAAAGTGAGAATGCCGCCCGGTAACGGTCGGCAGGCTGGAAGCGTCGCCTGAACGAGAAAAGAGCAACGTGTTACGATGGCTGTCGATATTCGCGCGCCAGGTTGTGCGTCGAGCGCGTTCCACGAATCCCAGGTCTGCATACATCTGAACCGCGCCGGGGTTATCCTCACGAACATGCAACCAGAGCTCATCGGCCCCACGTTGACGGGCGTTCCGCATGGCCTGCTCGGTCAGGATACTGGCAATACCCTTACGGCGGTAATCCGGGTGTGTGGCGACGTTAGCGATCAAGTAGATACGTTTGCCTTGGTGACGAAACAGCACCAGGCTGGCATTGCCGATGATGCGTCCATTTTGCTCCCAGACAAACCCCGAGAGCGGCAAAGAGGCGCTCTCGAGCGCATTACTGGCCCAATGCATGAAAGACGCATCCCGGCTGGCACGCCGCATTTGCCGGACGTAAGACTGGCCTTCGCTGTCCATATTTGTGGCAAAACACAACTCGATCAGGTCGGCCACGCGCTGCAGATCCCGCAGAACATTAAGCGGGCGGACGTGTTCGCTCTTAGACGAATGAGCCGGGAGCGGAACGGATGTCATGTGGCTATTATAGCCTTATGTGAGAGGTTGAGGGTAGAATAAGGACACAAAGGGTCGCCTCGGCTGACTCTAGATCGAACTGGTAGCCGTCACGTGCACGCCAATAGACACATCTGAGTCACAGAATCTAATATAATTCTTACACCTTGTATGTAAATCGCATACTCGCCTTTGTTATAATCGCTACCATGTGAGGCCCTAAAGGTCTCATCCTTCGAGTACGAGGCTCAGACCTTTAGGGTCTGTTTTGTGAAAGGATTAACGCTTATGATGCGATTTGACCGTTTTACTGAGAGAGCACAGGAGGCCGCGCAACGCGCTGCGGAGATCATCCAGCGTTACGGCCACAACCAGATCGATACAGAGCACATCCTGCTGGCGCTGATCGAGCAACCAGGAGGTGTGATCCCCCAAATTCTAGAAAAGCTGAACGTCAGCGCGGCGGCTCTGACTGAGCGCCTGGATTCCACCTTGCGCGCCAGCCCCAAAGCCAATATCTTTGGCGGCGGCGCCGGGCAGATCTTTATCACGCCGCGCGTGAAGCGCATCATCGACCTGGCCAACGAAGAAGCCAACCGCTTAAAAGACGAATACATTTCGACCGAGCACATCTTTCTGGCCATCCTGACCGAGCGCAATACCCCCGCGGCCCGCATTTTGGAATCCGCCGGATTGACGCGCGACCGTGTCTACGATGCCATCCAGGACCTGCGCGGCGGACAGCGCGTGACCGACCCGCAAGCTGAAGCGCGCTATCGCACGCTGGAAAAATACTCGCGCGACCTGACCCAGATGGCACGCGAAGGCAAGCTGGACCCGGTCATTGGCCGCGATACCGAGATTTTACGTCTCATCCAGATCTTGTCCCGCCGCACCAAAAACAATCCAGTTTTGATCGGTGAAGCAGGCGTGGGCAAAACCGCTATCGTCGAAGGGCTGGCGCAGAAGATTGCCAACAACGATATCCCTGAGATCCTGGCGGGCAAGAAAGTCGTTTCGCTTGACCTGGGCGGCATGATCGCCGGGTCGCGTTTCCGCGGCGAGTTCGAAGAACGCCTGAAATCCGCCATCGAGGAAGTGCAGCGAGCGCAAGGTGAGATCATCCTGATGATCGACGAGCTGCACACCGTCGTCGGAGCGGGAGCCGCTCAGGGCGCGATGGATGCGTCCAACATGCTGAAACCGGCCCTGGCGCGCGGCGAACTGCAATGCATCGGCGCGACCACACTGGACGAGTTTCACAAACATATCGAGAAGGACGCCGCATTGGAACGTCGCTTTGCTCCTATTTATGTCGATGAACCGAGCGTGGACGATACCATCCTCATGCTGCAGGGCCTGCGTGATCGCTATGAAGCGCATCACAAGGTCCATTTTGCCGATGATGCCCTGGTGGCTGCGGCGCGGCTGGCAGATCGCTATGTAACGGACCGGCACCTGCCCGACAAGGCCATCGACCTGATGGACGAGGCTGCTGCCAAACTGCGCGTGGCCCTGTATTCCCTGCCGGACGATCTAAAAGTAATGAAGAACGAGATCGAGAAACTGCGCGCTGAAGAGGAGCAGGCCGGCCTGGAGCGCGATTACGAACGCGCCGCCCAGAAAAAAGCCGAACGCCTGCGCATCGAGCAGGAATTCAACGTCCAGCGCGAAAAATGGGAAACCGACCACCAGCTCGACGAAGTGGTAGATGTGGACGATATCGCCGAAGTCGTGCACCAGTGGACTGGCATCCCGCTCACGCAAATGATGGAGAGCGAAACCGAGAAACTGCTGCAAATGGAAGAACGCTTGCACGAGCGCATTATCGGCCAGGAGGCTGCCATCCATGCAATTTCGGATGCGATCCGCCGCGCGCGTTCCGGCCTGAAAGATCCGGCCCGCCCCATCGGCTCGTTCATCTTTATCGGCCCGTCAGGTGTCGGCAAGACCGAGTTGGCCAAGGCGCTGGCCTGGTTCATGTTCGATGATGAAGATACCCTGGTCAGGATCGATATGTCCGAGTACCGGGAGCAGCACACGGTGTCCCGCCTGTTCGGCGCGCCGCCAGGATACGTCGGCTACGAGGAAGGCGGTCAATTGACCGAAGCTGTCCGTCGCCGCCCGTACCGGGTCCTGTTGTTCGATGAGATCGAGAAGGCGCATCCCGAAGTCTGGAACGCACTGCTGCAAATCCTGGACGATGGTCGCATGACAGATGGCCAGGGCAACGTGGTGGACTTCCGTAATACGGTTCTGATTATGACCTCCAACCTGGGCACCGAATATGTGAGAAAAGGTGGTACCCTGGGCTTCCTCCAGCAAAAAGCCACGGACGAGGAGCGCGAGTCGCACGACAAGGTCGAGAAAGCGCTCAAGGGCACATTCCGGCCTGAGTTCCTCAACCGCATCGACGAGATCATCATGTTCTCGCCGCTCAGCATTGAGGAAATGGTATATATCGTTGACCTGCAGATGAAAGAAGTGCAGGAACGTTTGAGCGAGCACGGCATCACCGTCGAACTGACCGATGCTGCGCGCAGCTGGCTGGCCAAGGAGGGCTACGATTCGGCCTTTGGTGCGCGACCGCTGCGCAGGGCGATCCAGAAATATGTGGAAAGTCCCCTTTCGGTGGAATTACTGTCCGGCAAGTTCAAGGATGGCGCCATCGTGCAAGTGGATGTGGACGAGAAGAAAAACACGCTGGTCTTCACGCCAGCCCAGCAGCTCTCGAAGGCCAAACAGCCTGCTGAAGCGTAACTACCAAGAGACGGCTTTAATGGCCGTCTCTTTTTGCACTTAATTCGTATCTTCTCAAATTAAGGGGAAGTGGGGTAACCCCACACCTTGTTTTATTGAAAAGATACATTATTGGTTCTCCAGGATTTGCCGCCGTAGGCCCCGCCGCGCTTTGGCGGTGTGAAAGGGGGCCGGATTTGGGGGTGCGAGCGTGCGTACGCACGCTCGCACCCCCAAATCCGGGTATCTACC
>Ga0105104_10002160_pt1 | contig 14489 bp, 13 predicted proteins | sample PPLLaktember2015_3_FD_87034 | JGI IMG/M metagenome (GOLD analysis project Ga0105104, IMG submission 87034) | Freshwater sediment microbial communities from Prairie Pothole Lake near Jamestown, North Dakota, USA - PPLs Lake P7 Core (6) Depth... | ecosystem: Environmental > Aquatic > Freshwater >... | reverse complement strand
CAGTGGTTTTCTTCAGCAGTAATTCAGACGACTTCGGCGCTGTCTCCCTGCGGATGCTTCCACCAAATGCACCCTTCTCTATCAGGTTTCTGGACGCGTACTCCTTCTGAATGGCAAGGATTATACGCTCTGGAAATCATAGCGTCAAGAAATAGACGCCAGTGATTTAGGGTCTTCTCAAAGTCGAAAATGAGTCCACGAATTTACGCTAATCTCCGCGAACTGTTTGAAAATTCGCGCGAATTCGTGCAGACATTGTGCCTGCAGGGTATTCGTGGATAAAACTGACGGTCGTTAAGACTTTGAGAAAGCCATCGCCGGTGCTTCGACTAAGATTCGGCTATTATTCGATTAACGTTTGTTATACTTGCCGTGCTCCACTTCAAGCAGACATGTATTCCTTTTGGAAAAGGTAATGAACAGGAAATCCATCCTTGCCAGGGTTATTCTCTTACTTGTTGCAATCACAATCGCTTCATGCTCTCCCCAGGCATCTCCACAAACTCCCACACCCGCTCAAATCGACCGCCCAACTCCTCCGCCCAACTTTGTCACCGTCAGTGATGGCAGGTTCATGCTGGAGGGCCGTCCCTATTATTTTGTCGGCACGAATTTCTGGCAGGGAATGAACCTGGGTGTGGATGGACCGAAAGGGGACCGCGCCCTGCTCGTCGCGGAGCTGGACCGCCTGCAAAGGATCGGGGTGACGAACCTGCGGGTCATGGCGTCCTCCGAGGGTCCGAACACGGAACCGTACCGCATGGTCCCGGCCTTGATGACCTCGCCGGGCGTCTACGATGAAAGTGTCCTCGAGGGTCTGGACTTTTTTATCGCCGAAATGGGCAAGCGCGACATGAAAGCCGTGATGGTGCTGAACAACTACTGGCAATGGTCCGGCGGCATGGGTCAATATGTTTCCTGGAGCGAAGGGACTTCGATCCCCTATCCCGGCGATTGGGGCGAGTTCATGAACTATGTGGCGCAGTTCTATGACTGCACGGAATGTCAGACCTGGTATCGCGATCACATCGAGATGATCATCAATCACTCCAATCCATATACTGGCTTGAAATATCGCGACGACCCAACGGTCTTTGCCTGGGAACTGGCGAACGAGCCGCGCCGATATCCCTACTCCTGGATCGATGAAACGGCTGCCTACATCAAGTCGCTCGATCCCAATCATCTGGTGACGACCGGCTCGGAGGGCACGCCGCCGGGGGAAAGCCGGGATTTCCAACGGACGCATGACGGTCCAAACATTGATTACGCAACGGTCCACATCTGGCCCCAAAACTGGGGCTGGTACGATCCAGCAAATCCAACCACGTACGAACGGGCCGAACAGAACGCGCTTGAGTATCTCCGCAGGCATGTCTTCGACATGGCTGTGGTGGACAAACCGCTCGTGCTGGAGGAGTTCGGCCTGGCACGCGATTGGGAACCTGTGCAGGATATTTACAATCCCGAATCATCGACGATGTATCGCGACCGTTTTTACAAAGCCATGTTCACGGAAGTCTATGAGCTGAGCCTGAAGGGCGGATCGGTTGTAGGCGATAACTTCTGGGCCTGGGGCGGCGCCTCCCACCCCGGCGACGACTGGCTCGGTGATCCTCCGCACGAGACTCCCGGCTGGTACTCTGTTTATGACACCGATATCTCCACGCTTGAGATCATCACAGAGCACGCCAGGAACATGACGCAGGTTAGAAATCCATGAGCAACTCTAGATATCTTCTGCAGGAAGGGATTTGATCAGAATATGCTAAGTGGAATCGAATTGCTATTTGCCGGACTGGCTGCCGTGGCGGCGGGTGCCGTCAATGCCCTCGCCGGCGGTGGGACACTGATCACATTTCCGATGCTGACATTTTTGGGAGTCCCCGCCGTTGCCGCGAACGTGACAAACACGGTGGCGCTTTGTCCAGGCTACTTCGGCGGGACCCTGGCGCAATGGAACGATCTGCGTGATCAAAAGACGCGCTTGTGGATCGTCGTACCCGCCAGCATCGTCGGCGGCGTGATCGGCGGATTCCTGCTGCTGCAAACAGGAGAACGGTTATTCAGAGACCTGGTCCCCTATCTTATCCTGCTTGCTTCGGTATTACTTGCGATCCAGGATCCTGTTCGTGCGTGGCTGCTACGAAGGCTTGCGGAAGGAGAATCGTCCGCACGCATGGAAAAGCTGGCGTGGCTGCCCGTCGGTTTGGCATCCATCTACGGCGGCTACTTTGGTGCAGGCTTAAGTGTGATCGTTCTCTCCGCGTTGGGTCTGACGTTTGAAGATACCTTGACGCGTCTCAACGCCCTCAAGCAGGCAGTTGCCTTCAGCGTCAATGTGGCTGCCGCAATTTTCTTCCTGTTTTCAGGGCAGGTCGTTTGGACCGCAGCGCTGGTCATGGCAATCGGCGCGTTGATCGGCGGAACGCTGGGTGGAAAACTCGCGGGTCGGATCAAGCCCTCCACACTGCGCTGGACCGTTGTAACAATCGGTGTGGTAATCTCCATCATTTATTTTGTGCGAGGATGAACTATATTCTTATAATAACCTTTTGACATGCCATTGGAGGCGCTTACATGATTGCGAGAAAGACCTTCACAGATAGTGGCAGCACGAATTGTCGCCAGCCAGCCATCCACAAAGTTTTTGCGCGATAAAATCCCACGCCCGGCAGATCATCAGCCGTGGGATTTCGTTCTTTTCCCTGTCCGGAAGTGTCTCATCCTCCAAGTAACCTTATAGACCCTGATTGCGTCATGCCTGTGTTGTCAATATAGTGCGTATACGCTTCGACATGTTTTTGATGACACAAATCTTGGAACCAGCTGGTTTGAATTAATTATGGTTTAACCTGTCTTCGCTAAACTCAATGCGACATACCCGGGAACAGGTATTTTCAGCTCACTGCCCCCCCATTTCTCCAAAGCTGATTTCCCTCAATAACTCATTCAAAACCACTATGATCCAATATTGGATCATGTTGACTTTATAACCCACAGTATCTGGAGGATACAATGAATTTTAGCGGTAAATGGTTAGTGCATACGAAGATGGGAAAAGCAAAAAGCGCTCTCCGTATGATATTAATTCTTTTTTTGATCATTACGGTCTCGCCTCTGACGGCCTGCACTCCACCGATCAGCACCGAGCCCCTTACTTCTACTGCAATTATTTCTACTACAACACCCGAATCGAACACTGCGACAGTGTCCATGCCTGTCGTCACTTCCACAGTTGAAACACCTACCCCGTCTGCAACGCCTGCCAGCACCCAGGCATCAGACTCCTCTTTCACTTTCATCGCAGACGCCGACGCACAGGTGAGTGAGGCTGATCCCAGCAAGAATTATGGAGATACGACCTACTTGCAGGTGGATGGAGGGGATGATCCGGATGTGGAGAGTTTTATCCGCTTCAAGGTCACGGGGATATCCGAGGGAATTCAGAGCGCTCGGTTACGCTTTTACAATACAACCAACGCTTCAAAGCATGGACCCTCTGTCTATGCAACAGATCCTTCCTGGAGCGAGTCCGAAATTACCTGGGAATCACGTCCAAGTCGTGTCAGCGGTCCACTCGATAGCGTAGGCAGTGTTAATACAGATACCTGGGTGGAATATGATGTCACTTCACTTGTAAGCGCAGATGGGACATTCAGTTTTGTGCTTGCCATTGACAGCAGCGACGCGGCGACCTTTTCCTCCCGCCAGGGCAGCCAGCCGCCTCAATTGGTGATCACATTTGGCAGCGGCCTGACACCGACACCAACTCCAATGTTGACGGACGAGGGCGTAATCTTCGTCGGGGCAGGCGATATATCCGACTGCGGTAATGACAATGATGAACTAACTGCTCAGCTGCTGGATGCAATTCCCGGCACCGTATTTACAACGGGCGACAACGTTTATAACAGCGGTACCAGCGAACAATTTGCCAATTGTTATGAGCCAACCTGGGGAAGGCATAAAGATCGAACCAGGCCGGTCCCTGGCAACCATGACTATCGCACTGAAGGCGCGGCAGGGTATTTCCAGTATTTCAATAATGTCCCTTCCTACTATGCCTATGACCTGGGTGGCTGGCGCATCTATGCCCTGAATTCCGAGATCGATGTCTCAGAAACCAGTGAGCAGGTCATATGGCTGCAATCCGATCTCGCCGCCAACCCGCGTCAGTGCGTCCTTGCCTACTGGCATCAACCGCGCTGGTCATCAGGAGACAATCATGGCAGCGATCGGAAGTATCAAACGGTGTGGCAGATCTTTTACGAGGCCAGTGCAGAACTGGTGCTCAACGGTCATGAACATAGCTATGAACGCTTCGCACCAATGAACGCTGCCGGGGAAATAGATCCACTGGGGCTGCGCGAATTTGTGGTGGGGATGGGTGGCAGGGATCACTATGATTTTGGTACGATCCTGCCTGCCAGCGAGGTTCAGGATAATACCAGCTACGGCGTATTAAAATTAGTCTTGCGCCCCACAGGCTATGACTGGGAATTTGTCCCTGCGGCTGGCAGCACCTTTACAGACAGCGGAAGCGCGGACTGTCATTAGCCGGTTATCAAAATATTCCTGTGGAAGAAAAGTCAACGCCAGGGACGTTCCCTGGCGTTGCTCGTTTCCTTTGCTTGCACAATCATATTGCTGCGAATATAATCCCTGTTCGGACTCATCAAACTGGAGGCTTTCGTGCGCAAATTTTTCCTGATCGTTCTCGTTACCATCATCTCTGTCCTGTCACTTACCGCATGTGCCTCTGGCAGCGATGATGCACCCGCAAAAGCGGTTGAAGATTATCTGAATGCCCTGGTCGCCAAGGATGCAGATCGGCTCTCAACCCTTTCCTGCGGTGAATGGGAAGATGACGCGCTCCTAGAACTCGATTCATTTCAGGCTGTCACGGCGCGGCTCGATGGGCTGGCCTGCGAACAAACCGGAACTGATGGCGATACCGCCCTTGTGCTTTGCAACGGTAAAATTATCGCCACGTATAACGATGAAGACCAGGAACTCGAGCTTTCTGTGCGAACCTATCAGGTTGTACAGGAAGGCGGCGAATGGCTGGTCTGCGGGGTCCGCTGAAGAAGCTGACCATTCTTATAACTGACCTCATTCCCACACGGATCCATCAAGGCTACTCATGGGACTTCTCCAAATCGGCGCTTCCATACTGACCGCGTTGCTGATCGGCGCACTGACAAGCGCAGCACGCCGCGCAGCGGCAGTGCGGACGCGCTTCACGCAAACCGCGCGGACCTATCTTCTGCTTGTATTCAGCATCCTGGCAGTTTATTGGTTTCAGCCTCTCGTTCCATTACGTTCTTTTGATTTCTGGCTCCCCTCTCTTACCCTGGCATTGGTGGTCCTGACCTGGTTTATCACCTCCTCAGGTGGTGACAGGTCTTCTTCGTGGCGCGCGCCCCAAAATTTAATCGCGCTACTCTTGATCGCAGGTTTACCTGCGCTCATTGATCTTTCCCGTTATTTTCTCCCGGAGCCTCTTTTCACAGCGGCGCCACCGCCGCGATTTATCCTCTTTTTGTTCTTTGTCATCGTTCTTGCAATTGCCATCCCTTTGATCAGCTGGCTGTCAGGCCGTTTTCGGTGGGTGCTTTCCGCGGCAATCGTTTTCCTGATCATCGTCCTGATTATTCTCAAAACCCCGGCACTTTCCTTGCAAACAAGTGTCTTCCTACGGACACTCATGAGCCGTTCGAGTGAAAATGCGTCCTTCACAGATCTGCGCTGGCTGGGTTTTTCATATATCGCGTTTCGTCTTATCCATGTTCTGCGCGACAAGCAGGCAAACCGTCTGCCCGAATTATCGTTGGCTGAATTTGGGACCTACGTGGTCTTCTTCCCCTCGCTGGCGGCCGGTCCCATTGACCGTGCCGAACGTTTTGCACAGGATCTGAGAAAAGAATTTGCCCTCACACAAGACGAAACGCTTTTGGCAGGTCAGCGCATCGCAATTGGATTATTCAAGAAGTTCGTGATCGCAGATACGTTGGCTTTGATCGCATTGAACGATTTGCTTGCCACTCAGGTTCGCACGGCAGGCTGGATGTGGGTCATCGTGTACGCCTATACATTCCAAATTTACTTCGACTTTAGCGGATACACTGATATTGCCCTCGGCATCGCCCGCCTGGCTGGCATCAATCTCCCCGAAAATTTCGCGGCGCCCTATCTCAAACCCAACCTTGCCCAGTTCTGGAACAGCTGGCATATGACGCTGACGCAATGGGTCCGCAACTATTTCTTCAATCCCTTCAACCGCTGGATGCGCGGGGCTAAAAGCATTCCCGCCTGGGGAATGCTCCTGATCGGGCAAGTGGCGACCATGGCCTTGATCGGTTTATGGCACGGCATTACTCTTAACTTCGTCCTCTGGGGGATTTGGCATGGATTGGGTCTCTTCGTCCAGAACCGCTGGAGTGACTTTGTCCGCACGCGCTATCCAGACTTGCAGCAAAATAGACGCCTTCAAACAGTCCTGCAAATCGGTAGTATCCTGGTGACCTTTCATTTCGTTGCACTGGGCTGGGTCTTTTTCGCACTGAGTGAGCCAGTATTGTCCTGGCAGGTATTTTTGAAATTATTCAACTTGCTCTAGCCGCCCTCCGCCTTCGAGACGGCGGCGATGATGCCGCCCGGCGCGTAAATTATGGACCCAAGTAAACCCCGCATCCACCTTTTTACTATCCTCCTTAAAGCAACCATCCTGTTTGCGTTGTGTAATTTTGCGTTTCCATTCCTGGAAGGTATCCCTTTCGGAAAATTTTCTTTATACAACTCAATTTTTCCCGGGCGTGAACGCCTGCCATATGGTGAAGTTCGCGAGTCCTACAGCCTGAGTCTTTTTGATATCGATGCCATGTTCGCATCGCATATCATCGCAGGAACAGAAAAGACTCCGGGGGAATATCGCGTTTTGCTCATCGGCGATTCATCTGTGTGGGGTACACTGCTCCAGCCTGAGGAAACTCTCGCCGGGCAACTCAATGTGAAAGCGGTTGAAGCATGCGGCAAAACGGTCCATGCCTACAACCTCGGTTACCCAACGCTGTCGCTTCTCAAGGAATTAATGCTGCTTGATCATGCTCTTCAGTACCAGCCTGATATGCTCATCTGGCTCACGACGCTCGAATCCTTTCCAAAGGAAAGGCAACTGACCTCGCCTCTCGTCGCTAACAATGCGGCGCGCGTCCGTGAATTGATCGAGCGCCACGATCTGTCGGCGGACCCAAATGATCCGGAGTTGGTCGACCCGTCGAAATGGGACCAGACGTTCGTGGGGCAGAGGCGGGCGGTCGCTGATCTCCTGCGCCTGCAACTTTATGGCACGTTGTGGGCATCCACAGGCATCGATCAGGTCTATCCGGAAGACTATGTGCGTGCCCAAATTGATCTCGAGCCAGACGATGAATTTCACGGTCTCACTTTAGCGGATCGCACTTCATTGCAGGATGCGCTGGCATTTGATGTGCTCGCCGCGGGCATGTCCGCGGCGTCTGTGCCGACGCTTTTGGTCAACGAACCGATCCTGATCAGCAACGGCTTGAACAGCGACATTCGCTATAATTTCTTCTACCCGCGCTGGGCGTACGATGAGTATCGCCAGCTACTTCTTGAACGCAGCCTGGAACACGGATGGAACTATTTCGACTTTTGGGATCTTGCCCCCATGCAGGAGTTCACGAACAGCGGCGTCCATCTCACTCCGCAAGGCGAAGCCATGCTAACGGATAAGATCGCCGAAGCCATCCAAACCACCTGTAAATAGGAATATGAAACTGAAAATCTTTTTTCTCTTACTGATTATGACGCTGCTAGCGGCCTGCTCAGCCGGACAAGCACCGACCCAAAGCAACCTGATCGCGACGAGCGCGCCAGCTCAGGCTCAGCCGGTAGTTGATTCAGTTGTCCAGGCAACGGATCTGCCCGCCACGGATACTGCAACGCCCGCTGCAACGGTGACGCCCAAGCCTCCTCTCGAGGAAGGCGCCTGGATGCAAATGCCTGCTGTGCCGACGGGCATCAGTGATGCGATGGGCGCGATTTATCAACGTGGATTGGAAATGGGCAACGACCCAAAACATTTTTCGGTCATCGGGGATTGCCAGAATGTATCGTCGTACTTTCTGGCGGTCTTCGATCATCCTGAAGATTTCAGTCTCGGCGAGGAGTATGCTTACCTTCAGCCGACGATTGACTATTATCAGGATTCCTACTCACGTACCAGCCTGGCGGTCAAAGGCGGCTTCAACGTTGCCGCGATCCTGTCACCTTTGCGCGCCGACCCCAAGTCTTGCAACAATAACGAATCGCCGCTTGATTGCGAGTTGCGGGTCTGGAAGCCATCGGTGGTCTTCGTCAGCATGGAAACCTGGTGGTCTGAAAAGCCCGAAGAGGAATATGACAAATACATGCGCCGCGTGATCGAGCGCATCCTCGAAACGGGCGCAGTGCCGATCATTGCCACCAAAGCGGACAACCTCGAAGGCGATCACGGCATCAATGCCACGATCGCCCAGATCGCCTATGATTACGACATCCCGCTGTGGAACTTCTGGGCGGCTGTCCAACCTTTACCAAACCACGGGCTGAGCTCTGACAATTTCCATCTCACGTTCGCGCGCAATTTTTTCGACGATCCTGTCCGCATGAAGAGCGCCTGGCCCTGGCGGAATCTGACTGCGCTGCAAACATTGGACATGGTACACAGAGAACTGACAGGGCAGCCATGATATAAATAGGTGACGATCGTTCCGTTCACAAAGCTAGCGGGGAGTCTGTAATACAAATCCAACAATTGCCTCTTGACAATTTAGAACATATGTTCTATTATTTAGACATCGCTGATTGTCTCTGTTTGTAATGTGGTATTCCACCACGGAGGTCTCCATGAACCGTTCACGTTCCTTCAATCTACTCCCCTTTTTACAGGGGACTGCCCTTAAGCGGGGAACGATCTTTGGATTGATGATTCTCGGTGCCCTGCTGGCATTCGAAATATTCAACTACTCCAGCACGTTTTTCGCCCTGCGCGACATTCTTGGCGACCTGGCATTTGGTCCGGTCCGCTGGGCAACCATGCTGGCACTCGCCTTCTGTGCCATTGATTTTGCCGGCATCGCGCGTATTTTTACCCCCGAACAGGGGCGTAATGAACCTGCTGAAGTCTGGTATCTCTTTGGCGCGTGGTTCCTGGCGGCCGCTTTTAACGCAACTCTTACCTGGTGGGGAGTCTCTATAGCAGTTCTTCAGCATAACGCAGTGGGAGGTGCCATTCTCGGTGCTTCCACCATGACCAAAGTTGTGCCTGTCTTTGTCGCGGCGATGGTCCTCATTATCCGCGTTCTACTGATCAATACCTTCTCGATTGCAGGAGAACGAATTTTCTCCGTTGCCAGTGATAGAGCTCCACACTACCAGAGACAACCCTCTTATTCTGCCCCCACCGAATCTCTTCGCACACCCAATAACGCACCTGCGTTCCCGCGCCCTGCGCCCAAGCCTACGCCAGCCGCGGCTGCGCGGCCGCTCTATAATGAGCCGACCTATCATCCTGTTGGCATGAGCGCGCAGGAGCGTAGTGACAATTCCAATGTGCGGAGGTGAATCGGCCCTTAACTTTTCCAAATCCTTGTCCTCCCCGATCAATTAATATCCAACAAACAAACACACCGCAGTCGTGGTGTGTTTGTTTACGCTTCGTTTGCGTAGCACTCAGCGCGAGTTTTTATGGTTCCAACGTGCTTTCCCCATGGGTAAGCACATAAAAACTGCGCGATTGTTCGTAAACAAAATCAGTCACGATATAGCCCTCGGCAAAGGCAGCCTCAAACAGTTCACGTAAGAAGAAGCGCCAATCGCGCGCCAGTGCCAAATCTGCGTCTTTCAGAGCAATGAAATCCGATGGGATCTCGGCGAGCACAAGCTTTCCATTCAGTGGAGAAAAATGCTCAGGCGGGCGCAGCCAACTGCCGGGTTGGTGTGGCGCCGAGGCGTCATGGACGGAGTACAGGGGCTGCAGGGCCGCCTTTGAAAAATTTTCCAATTTCAAGGGTCGGCGGGGACGTTTCCCAAGCCGTCTTTCGACGCGGCGGGTGTGAATCCACCAATCCACCTGGAAGCGGTCGGAGGGTAGCCCTGCGTTCAACCCGTCACGCAGCTCCCCATATTCAGAGCGGCGATACGTGTTGCAGACCGCCCCAAGCTTCGTAATGTTGAGATAGGCGTTCCGGCTGAGCAACGGATCGTAGGTCCACGTAATGTGATCGAGACCCTGATGACGCACCATCTGCCACTGGGCGCGCTTCAGCGCGAAGCCGATCCCTGAATCCCGTTGATCAGGGTGGATCCCCAGCATGTGCGAACAATGTTTCGGGCGGGGGCCATCGGGCGTGGACTCAAGGCCCGGAAACCCAAATACAAAACCAACCAGTTGATCGTCGACAAATGCACCGACCACGAGCCCACCGTTATGCACTGCCGTGATCAGGAGGTGCGCGGGTACGATTTCCGTTTCGCTGCCGGGCCAGACCACACGTTGCAGCGCTTCGACAGAAGTCATATCTTCAGGAGATTCGAGTACTCTTATCAAGGGAGCAGGCATGATCGTTAACGTGGGAGACGTAAAGTCTTCTGGATTTTTTCCGTGAGATTTGAATACCACGGCTTACGCGCCAGATAGTCCAGCCGATAGCCAAAGCGTGCCGGCATCAAGCCGAAAATACGCGGCATATTGTCGACAGGACAGGTTCGATTGACGGCGACATAGTCAAGCCAGTAGGTTGAGACACTGAAGTTGGGAATAAAGGCATCCAGCGTGACCAGCAGAGCACGCATATAAGGGGCGGGGAGAGGCACCAGCAACCGGTGCGCGTGGGTAATGTGCATTAATATTTCGAGTACCTGACGCAATGTGAAATATTCACCGCCGCCGATTTCATAGGTTTGATTGACCATTTCAGGATTCTGCAAGGACCAGATCAAACAGGTCACGAGGTCTTCCACCCACAGCGGTTGAAGTAATGTCCGCCCATCACTCGGAATGGGGAAGAAGCCAGGCGCAACACGTAAAAGCTGTGAGAGACTATTTGTAAAGCGATCTTCAGGGCCGAACACAACGGACGACCGGATAATGGTAAATGGCACACCGCTTTTGCGAATGTGCTCTTCGGCAATCCCTTTGGCTTTTTGAACGGGGAATGCAGAGGCACGGTCCGCACCGATATGGCTGAGGAAGACCAGCCTTTTAATATCCGCGCTGGCTGCAACCTGTGCCAGCGTGCGTGTACCTTCAATATCTGTCTTAAACAGGCTGCCGCGCCGTCCCTCGGTGGCTGCACTGGAGAGGTGATAGATCTGGTCGATGCCGCGCAACGCGGCTCGAACAGCGCGTTCATCATTTAAACTGACAACAGCCACTTCCACTGGAACGCCGCGCGGCAGACGTGGAGAGGTGGGCGAAGACCGCAGCAATACACGGACCTGCTGGCCCGCTTCCGAAAGATGTCGAACCAGGGCGCGTCCGATAAAGCCCGTTGCACCAGTCACTAAGATCATATTGAAGATTATAGCAGAGGCAATCGAGCAGGGTACAACTACTGTTATGTAATCTTAATCAGGATTAAGTGTAGTCTTTCCATAAGGAATTAATTGTTTGCAGTGGCTAATCCCTACTCCCCAATAGGGAATCTCCTGAGTGCCCGCACAAGCAAATTCCGCTAGTATTAAATAGCAACCTTCGAAAGGAGATGAATATGGAAAGTAGAACCAAACTATTTGGGCATCCCATTCACCCGATGTTGATCGTTTTCCCAATCGGATTGCTTGCAACAGCGGTCATTTTCGATGTTATATATTTAGTCACCGGTAACCCGATCCTCGCCACAGTTTCATTCTATATGATCGCAGCCGGTGCCGTGGGTGGACTGCTGGCAGCCATCTTTGGGTTTATCGATTGGCTGGCGTTGCCCAACAATTCACGTGCAAAGAACCTCGGCCTCTGGCACGGCATTGGCAACTTTGTGATCGTAGTGCTGTTTGCCATAAGCTGGTTCTTACGCGGTGGCAATGCAAATTTCATTCCTGGCAGCCTGGCTCTGCTTCTCTCGTTTGCAGGAGTTGGCTTGGCATTGATCACTGCCTGGATTGGCGGCGAACTGGTATACCGCCTTGGTGTAGGTGTAGACCCGGGCGCAAATGTTAATGCGCCCAGTTCGCTTACCGAGCAATCCGCCAGCACGACCAGAACAAAACGAACCGCGGACTGATAGGCAAGTAAATATGGGCAGGCAGACACGCCTGCTGGTGGGTATCAGTGTTTTTTGGCTGGCACTGAGTGTACTCTTTGACGGAATAAATACCCTGGTATTGCCGCTCCAGTTGAGTGAACTCAGCGGCCAGAGCAATCAAGCCACTGTCCTGGGATTACTTACGTTTGTCGGCCTGATCGCTGGAGCATTGATCCAGCCAGTCGCAGGCGCATTTTCTGATCGATTGCAACCTTTACTAGGCCGTAAAGGATTTATTGGTATTGGCCTGCTGCTAAGTCTGGCATCTTTGTTCTTTTTCGCCGCCTTCCCAAGCCTGATTGGAGTGATGGTAGGTTATCTGGCAATCCAAATCTCAGCCAGCATTGCGCAAGCGGGGCAGCAGGCTTTGATCCCGGACCTGGTGGGCGAAAACCGCCGTGGTCTCGCATCCGGCCTGAAAGGCTTTATGGATTTAACGGGGGCAATGCTTGGCTTCGTCATCCTCGGACAGCTTCTGGGTTCTGGCAAGCCGATCTTTGCCATCGCGGTTATCGGAGGCATTCTCATGGTTGCCTATCTCTTGGCAGCCTTGCTTACACCAGAGGATAGACCGAATAAAGGGGCTACAGTCAAAACGACTGCGATCTCCTTGCGTGAGATATTTCGCCTCGACCTAACCCATCACAACGCTTTTATGCGCCTGGTCGTGGCACGCTTCCTTTTTTTGCTTGGCATCTACGGCACGGGCCGTTTCCTGCTTTTATTCGTTGCTGATCGCCTGGGACTATCAGAGAGCCAGGCAGCCGAACAAGCTGGCAACCTGCTGGCCGGGTTGGCTTTCATCACCATCCTGGCTTCCCCATTCACTGGCTGGCTGGCCGACCGTATCGGCCGAGTGCCGCTCATGATGACTGGCGCAGTGTTCAGCGCGGTCAGTGCGCTGATGCTGGTCTGGGCGGACAGCCCAGGTCAGATCCTTCTGTTCGGCGGACTGATGTCCCTTGGTTCGGCCGCCTTCGCCGGAGGCAGCTGGGCATTGCTTGCAGACCTGGTTCCCAGGAAGGAGGCAGCCCGTTTTTTCGGGCTGGCAAATTTCAGTACGGCCGGTTCAGCCGCTGCGGCAGGTTTATTCGGTCCCATCATTGATGGGGTGGAGCGCCTCGCCCCGGGGATGGGATTTTCGGTGTTGTTCGCGGCAGCAGCGCTGGCTTTTCTTGGCAGCGTATTGCCGCTTAAAGGTAAATTGTTTAAAGAAGTTGGAGAGAACCATGGAAACAAAAGAAAAGTTCGCACCCACGATCCCGGATTGGCTGTCGTATCTTTACCAGCCGATCCTGCCGCTATTGAAAAAGATCAAGATTCATAGGCAGGGACCGCGCCGTTACGACCCGGAAGATATTCTGCTGCCACAGGGATATGTAGCCGAGGTGGTGGCAAGCGGTTTCAATACTCCCGTCCACTGCTGCTTTGATGAGCAGGGCTACTGCTATGTAGTCGAGTCAGGCCACAAGATCGATGCCCTTCCCCGTATTTTAAAAGTTGACCCTCAAACCGGCACCTGGGAGCCGTTCTATACTTTGCCGGAAGACAAATGGATCAAAGGCGCAGCAGTCACCGGTGCCTGCTGGCACAAGGGTTATCTGTATGTGATGAACACCGATACACTGCTGCGCGTCGGAGCGGATGGAAAGGCAGAAGAGATCGTAACTGGCCTGGCTGGTAGAGGCGATCACCAGTCGAACCATCCCATCATTGGCCCCGATGAAAAGATCTATTTTGGTCAGGGCTGCGCGACGAACTGCGGCGTGGTCGGCGCGGACAATTTTGGCTTCGAGTGGCTCCCGAAATTTCCTGAAGTCTCCGATGTGCCAGCCAAAGATATTAAGCTGGTTGGGCGAAACTACAAAGCTCGCAATGTCCTGGGAGATATCCGTGAAACGGTCGAAACCGGCGCGTATGTCCCGTTTGGCATGCCCACCCAGCCGGGGCAGGTGATCAGGGGCAACGTGAAGTGCAATGGTTCCATTCTGCGTTGCGATCTTGATGGCAGCAACCTGGAGGTGGTTGCCTGGGGCTTGCGCAATCCGTACGGACTTGCGTTCCGGGAGGATGGACAGTTGTTCGCCACCGAGCACGGCATGGATGAGCGCGGGGCGCGCTACATCGTCGATGACCCGGACGACTTCTATGAAATCCAGGAAGGTGAATGGTATGGCT
>Ga0105104_10002159_pt1 | contig 14489 bp, 8 predicted proteins | sample PPLLaktember2015_3_FD_87034 | JGI IMG/M metagenome (GOLD analysis project Ga0105104, IMG submission 87034) | Freshwater sediment microbial communities from Prairie Pothole Lake near Jamestown, North Dakota, USA - PPLs Lake P7 Core (6) Depth... | ecosystem: Environmental > Aquatic > Freshwater >... | reverse complement strand
CGTGTCAGATATCCTGAGGAAGGATATGCCTGGGTTCTCCTCGATAAGATGGACCAAAGACCCCCTTGGTCCGTCCAGCTGGACCTTCTCCATCCTCATTTCCATCGCTCCATGCCCGGGAAGGGACGATGCATCATTCCCCGACATTGTCATCTATGAACGACCTTAGCTCCTCATAAAGCTCCCTGTCTATCTCACCGCTTGTGTACTTCTCCCTCAGCTTCTTTCTCATTCCGCTCCTTTTAAGGGAGGAACGGGATGATTTCATCTCCGATAGCGCTTCGGACCTGATCCGGTCGAAGACCCCACTCACATAATCTCCGTCCGAAGATCGGGAAATTGTTAAAGGTCCATGGTCATTGCCAGAAATATCTCTGGGCCCCTTCCACTGGGATAACCTACCTGAACTTAAGCCGATGCTCTGGCTGGATGAACCGATCCCCTGATCCTCCCAGTCCATATCCATTTCAGCATGGGCTCCGTCCCCGGCCCTGATTTCTCTAATAGCCCAATGTCTCCTCCGGATCGATAGCACCGTGATGGACAGGATCGCCAATGCTATGAGGGATATTGTTAGGATTGCCAGATAAAGCAAGAGGGGTTCATCGGGGTCATTGACGCCTTCAACGTCTATGGTCTTGACGACCTCGTACCACTGGCCGTCAGAGTCCTTGAACCTCAGCTTGATGGTATGCGTTCCCTCGCTCAATTCCAGTTCGAGCAATGTCTCGTTACCGTAATAGTGACCATCCACGTACCATTCGACCTCGACGATATCAACATACTCCTTTCCGAAGAGTTCCGAAATGGAAACTACGACCACTCCCGAGGTGCTGTTCTTGTTCAGGAGAATATCGTAGATATCCTCCCCTTTAAGCTCATCCATCACCTTGACGGTGAAGGTGATTGAATCGTTGTCCTTACCGTCTGAGACAGTCACTGTTACAAAATGGTTGCCTATGTCCGAGTTGCCCGGGACCCCTGACAGTACGGTTCCGTTCAATGCAAGGAAAACGGCATCGGTAACTATCTTCCATTCCAGTTGGTCCCCGTCTGCGTCATAGGCTGAAAGCGTGGCTCTGAACGTTTTATTGACGAACGCTTTAGGTAGGTCCACTATAGACAGTTCAGGAGGTTTGTTCTTAACTATTGGTCGGTCTTTCACGATGATGGTGAAGTTGCGTTTATCGAAATTTATCCCGTCCGATACAGTCACCTCCAACCAGTAGGTTCCATTTTTATCGGGTGTACCGGTCAAATGATTGAGATAAAGGGAAAGCCAATCAGCATTAGTACAGATTGACCATTTAAAGTCATTATTTGGCGTATCAATATCAGTTGCGTTCAGTTCGATATCAACAAATTCGTTCACAATGAAATCGAGGTCTGCAATATCATTGATGACTGGGGAAAACTGGAGAGAACTTTCGTCTTTTGAAAAGATTGTATAATTGAACGAGTTACTATAAGTCCCATCGGTAACAGATACGTTCATCCAGTAAATCCCATTCACACTAAATATCTTAAGTTTGCATGAAGTTGATTGTGGCTTCAGAAACCAGTTTGGATGGTTTGACCTTGCGCTCCAAATGAGGTTTTCTTGGGGTGTATCCAAATCAATGGCTATTAAATGTTCGACGAAATAATTAGTTTTATTAATGGGAATCCTTCGACTGTTGAGGATAGGTGAAATGATCTGTGGTGGATACTTGTCCATACCGAACCCATTAAGAACCGGAATTGGAAGGGTAGTAGCTCTCGAAACAAGAGGGAATAGGTCCTTAGAGCCTGAGCTCCCGTTCACAATATAAGGTATGTCTACTAATCCATCATCATTATCATCTGGTTCAGTATGGTCACTCCAATAATTTTTAAAGAAACTTTCATTTAAAATTGTTGAACTGTTGAATAAACCTTGATTTCTATCATAATTATTATTTATTATATCATTAAAATTAAAAATACAGCCTCCATAACTTCTGTTGATATTAATTCCTGGCCCAGAATTATTCATAATTAGGTTATTTTTAAAAATAAATTTTCCATTAATTAAATATATATTGTAACAATCATTACCATTAAAAATTTCTTTTAACCATAATCCAAAATTTCCGTTTCCAAACAAGGTACAATTTGAAATTAATAACTCTTTGTTTGGATATAATACTAAACCACTTTCTTTATTTCCAATAAATGTACTATTAATTATTTTCATTGTTTGATTACTATAAGAAAAACCTAGTAGAAGTCCGTCTGTATTGAAATTTGCTGAGCAATTTTTTAATAAAATATCATTACAATCAAAAAATTTAAATCCCCGCGAATTATAATTTGCTTTGCTCCCTTCAAAGTATATATATTTAGAATCAGAAGAAAAAAATGCGGCACTTGGATTTTTTATACCAAAACAATTAATTATTTTGATCCTGTTACTGTTAATTATTATGAAACCACCTCCCGAATTATTTATTGCGAGGCAATTTTGGAGAATACAATCATCAGAAAAAATGTAAAAACCGGCACCCCGATTATCATAAGATAGAACGTTAGAAATTGTATGATTATGACCACTTAGGAAAAAGCAAGAAAATCCCGGTCCTCCATATTTCCGAACATTAGAAGCGGTAACATTTCTAATCATTGAATGATTTCCTAGTATTTCAACTCCTTTATATCCCCCCATCGCATTAATTGAGATATCCTTAATAACAACATTGTCAGAATTAATTCTAAGTGTAAAATCGCTAGGACCATTAGCAGAGAAAGGACCAGTAATTATCGTTCGTTCCTGCCCATCACCTCGGATTATTAAACGATCTTTATTAACAATTATACCTCCTTCGAACGAGCCTTCATGGATGAATATCTCGTCACCTTCAGTAGCGTTATCCACAGCATACTGAATGTTTGAATAGGTCTGCCCCTCACCCACATGGAGGACATTTCCTCGGGTCCCATCGCCCTTCGATGGAGTTGGGACCACCCCCAAGGGAAGGAGGACCGATATCATCAGGACAACAGCAAGCATTATCGGCTTCGCACCGGACCATCGTTCTATCAACATCCTATCACGACCGTTCATTGTTACAAACACGGTCAGGATGTCTATAAATGGCTTCTCTGATGGACCTCTCCGGGTCTGGCTCGTTCAGAATATAAAAGGATTATGTGAGGCCCGACCATAGGTTTCTGATGGTCCTTTTTACAGGTCACCCAAAGCATGGTGAGCATCTATTACCTTCACATCCCCGCCCCTGTTCCTGAGCCCTTCATATATCCTGTGGAACGTCCTCTTCCCCTCAACGGACACACGGTCCACTCCTGTCAGGTCAAGGGTCACTATACCTCCCTTCCACTGGGAGTTCAATAACATGCTCTCCAGGTGGAAAGCGGAATCGTCGTCGATGTCCCCTCTTATGACCCAAACAGGACCTCCGGGGTCGAAACCCCTCTTGATGTCCATGGGGAGGGATGTACCCTCAGAGGAAAAGAACTTTTCCCCGGAGATGGGGGTCCTTCAAAGCTCTATGAGCTTGTAATCGTTCGTTCCCATCCCCAGCTCTTCCGCATAGTCGAGCTGCAGCCTTGGATCGACCTTGGGCCGAAGGCCCAGGAACTTGTCCCCCCCCGGCTCATGCCCTTTCTTCAGCTGGGAATCCTTGAACCCGGGCTGCTTGTTGACAAGGTCATAGCAGGCCCTATCAAGGGCAACAGGGTCCTTCGATGCGAGAATGCCCACGTCTGGTACTATGGGGTGGTCGGACCACGAATAACAATCGCATACAGGTGAGACCCGTGTCACGAAGTTCATGTAACCGACCTTCCCCTGCTTGGTCAATGCCGCACCATGCGCGTATTCGACCATCTTCTCCATGAAAGGCCTTATCTCTGACGACCAATCCAATCCCACTGCCTGAACGGGGCACACTGTTATGCACTCACCGCAGCCTATGCACTTCTCCCGGACTATTGTGCACTTGCCCCCTTCTATGGATGGGGCCCCAACGGGGCATATCTCCGCGCATTTGCCGCACCCTATGCATTTCCCCGTAACGACCTTGGGCCTGACCGAGTGCTGGTCCATCTTGCCATAGGCCGATGCGCAGCCCATTGCCAGGTTCTTTATCGCCCCCCCGAACCCCGCCATCTCATGACCCTTGAAATGGGTCAGGACCATCATGGAATCTGCCTCCGCGATATCCGCGGCTATCCTAACCTTCTCGAAGTGCTTTCCGGCTATCTTCACCCATCTCACGTTCTTCCCCTTCAAACCGTCAGCGATGATGAGCGGCGCCCTGACAACGGCATAGTCGAAGCCATGCTCTATTGCGTTCTCGAGATGGTCCACAGAATCGTGCCTCGAGCCACTGTAGAGGGTGTTCGAATCCGTTATGAAGGGTTTCCCCCCGGCATTCTTGACCTTGTCAACTACCTGGCGGACATGGACCGGCGATATGAACGCATCGCAGCCCCTCTCTCCGAAATGCACCTTGATAGCTGTCAGGTCCCCCTTCTTGATCACATTCGAGAGGTCCGCTCTCTCGAACAGCATCCTTATCTTGTTCACGGTGCTCTCTTCGGCCGAACGTGCTCTCATCGAGGCGATGAATACATCACTGGTCATGGGATACGCCCCTTCACCATCATGCTCTCCAGAGGACAAATCATTTTTGGTCAGCGGATGGATCTGCTTTGTCAGGTCCCTTCTGCGGCAGGGAAGTTCCGCTTGAAGGTCGTTATGATATAGCTCCTCGCCCCCCAACGTTCCAGGACATTGTCCAGGTCCCTCCCATAGAACGTTTCGGTCTTCTCGGCCCCTCTTGGCTTGAGAGGGTCTATGAGGACGATCTTCCGCATTGCCATGTCAAGGTCATCCACCAGGTATTCCCTGGACCCTTTTCCATTTGGTCCCTCCAGCTCTATGATGACCGGTGCACTTTTCGAAAGGAGAGACATAGCGACCTGCAAAGCGGTCCTTATGTGGCCCAGCGGCCCGGTGGGGGCCCTGACCGTAAGACCTGACCGCCCCGAGGACCATTCCTCTGCCAGTTCCCCGAGGGGAATGGCCATCGATTCCCTTATGCTTTCGGTCTCGACCGGCTCAAGCTGGATAAGGCCATCTTTTCCCACCTCGGTCGCATTGTAGTGGTTCCCGGAACCGACAGGGCGTTCAAAGATGATGCGGCAGCCTTCCATCTCGCTGAGGTCAGGCCCTATCAGGCCCTTTAGCGAACCCGATCTCCCCGCGGTCGTTGAACCCAGGAGCCTTATGGATACCTCATCCCTGGTATTGTTCATGGTGAAAGTGCATCGCCAGCCTTCGGCCCCCAGGTCCTTGAACGTCATCAGGACCTCGCTCAGCTCATCGTCCGCCATGCACTCGTCGGTATGTGTCCTCTCTGTTATGACAGGCATGTCATCCATCATCACAGGGAGACCGACCCTCTGAAGGGCCATGACCGCTGATGATGAATTGTTAAGGTCCGGATAACCGCTTTTCCCTACCTTTAAAAGCAATGATCCGCCATCCACCAGTTCATTGCAGTAAAGTTTCGACATCTCGGAATTGACCTTCTTTCTCATATCCGATATGTTCTTTAACAGGTGGGTCCGTCTCGCGATGATGAACTTGGACACGGACTGATCTGCTTTCCCCTCCTGGAGCATCTTCCATTCGTTCATGTACCTGTCCAGACAGATCTGAGCCTCGTTCAGTCCCTTTTCGGCCTTCTGTTTGGCCGATACATCCATGGAGCGTACTGCTTTCTCCCTTGCAGCCACCCTCCCCCTTACCATCCCGCATCGGTCATCCCCGGGACCTGTTTTCGTTGGACCGCTGCCGCTCTTTTCAGGCAGCGATACCCTCATCTTACCCCTCATTCTAATCTCTCCGCACTGGGACCTCTCTTATCAAAGTCCCTTCCCGGTGGGAGGGAACAGCGGCCGATTTATTAACCTTTTCTCAAAGTAATGCGAATTATTATGGAATAATAATGGTCCCTATCAAAAACCTAATGACATAGGCCCATCCCGTTCTTCTCGAAATACCTCTGATGATATTCCTCTGCATCGTAGAATGGACCCGCCCTTGTAATTTCCGTAACTAACGGTCCATCGAAAGCTCCTGATGATGTCAGCTCCTCCTTGACCTTGACCGCATCGACCCTCTGACCTTCGTCCAGATAGAAAATAGCGGACCGGTACTGGGAGCCGACATCTGGCCCCTGAGAATCGATCGTCGTCGGGTCGTGGACCGAGAAGAAGTGCCTGAGAAGCTCCTCGTAGCTCACGACCAATGGATCGAACTCGATCTGCACCGCCTCCGCATGCCCGGTGCTGCCAGAACAAACCTCACGGTAAGTGGGGGCGGGCTTTTTACCCCCTGTGTAGCCTACCCTTGCCCTCAGAACACCTTTGATGCGTGAGAAGTGATGTTCCACACCCCAGAAGCACCCTGCTGCGAATATGGCCCTGCCCCTGCGTTCCATGATGTCACCAGTATGATCATCTGGTACCCTGCAAATAAGCATCATCCCTACACTGTAAGCCCTACGGGACAGGAAATGGTCAGTTCGACCATTTAATGGACAAGTCCAAATAGGTAAGGTCCTCCTTCCATAGGACAGAGAGAATGAGATATCTTGTAACGGGCGCCAATGGTTTCATAGGGAGCAGGCTTTCCATCAAGCTAGCGAACATGGGCCACGACGTTCGCGGTCTGGTCAGGGACATCTCAAAAGGTGAAATCCTCAAGGAGAACGGGGTAACGCTCTTCAAAGGGGATATCACAGAAAAGAGTACCCTCCTTGAGCCCATGACAGGGGTTGACGGCGTCTTCCACACTGCCGCATGGTACAAGATAGGGCTGAGAGATAGAGCATTGGCCTACAGGACCAATGTCGAAGGTACAAAGAACGTACTTGAGGTGATGGGGGAATTGGGCATACCCAAGGGGGTCTATACAAGCACCATAGGGATCTTCTCGGATACGAAGGGGAAGGTCCCGAGTGAGGATTTCAAGTACACTGGAAAGCATATCAGCATCTACGATGAGACGAAATGGAAAGCGCATTATGAAGTGGCCCTTCCGATGATCGAGGGGGTCCACCTGCCCCTGACCATCGTAATGCCAGGCCTCGTTTACGGACCTGGCGATACGAGCATAATGGGCGCTCTGCTGGATAAGTTCCTCAAGGGTGATATGCCGATCGGGGCCAGAGGTGCAGAATTTTGCTGGACCCACATAGATGATATCGTCGACGGCCATATCAAAGCGATGGATATGGGGAGGGCTGGAAGGAGCTACATCATAGGTGGGGAAAGGGCATCTCTGGTGGAAGCGGTCTCTCTCGCCTCTGAGATCACTGGGATTAAACCGCCTTTTTTGAACCTCCCCCCAATCGTGGTCAAGGCCATGTCAAAGATGACAGGGGCCCTTTCTCACCTGTTCAAGATCCCTCAACTCTACGACCCTGAGACCCTCCGGGTCTCGGCAGGGGTGACCTACCTTGGTGATAGTTCCAGGGCAAAGGAAGAACTGGGTTTCTCACCCAGGCCTCTGAGGGAAGGCTTCTCCCAGTACCTCCCGACCAGAATGAGGGAACTTGGACTGGAACATTATTGATATGTTCGGTCAAAAAATAGTGGTTTACATGGTTTGGGCCCTCTTGATAATCCTCAGGCTTTTTAGCCCCAGCACTCAATCCTCTAGGGCCCAAACCATACTCCCTCTCAAGGGAGGAATGGAAATCCCCTAAGACCCTATTTAAAACTTTTCAAGAACTGCGCTTTTTTTCCTAAACTGCATCTTTTTTCCATTCCGAGCTGAGCGTCGATTAACATTTCACAAAAAAATTTCAGGATAACGGGACCGCCGGGGCCTCCAGTTAGGAGGACGGTAATGCAGGGGGTTCTTTGCGGGTGAACAAGGGGATAGTTCCTTGAGACCCCGGCGTTCCCTACTCCTTTGGTACTCATCCATCGCGCGGACCCTTGGGCGTATTGGGGAGTTGACACCGCCTACCGCCCGATAGGTCCTTTTCTCTATCTGTCTAATGCTTTCTTCCGAGACCCCTCATCGCAGAGGAGCCGCTGGTGATTCTCATATACCAGCAAAGGAAACATGGCCCCCATCACTATATAATAAGGCTTGAGCAGTTCTTGAAGTATCGTTCGCTGAAGAAATGGGAACCTTGTGGACAATGATTATCTCCCAGAATATCTTAAAGTGGCTTCATGAAGGACACACCGGATGTCCAGAAGGACATCACAAGCTACATGATGGAGCTTCTAAAGGTCTCTTCGGCCGGACTGGTGACAAGACCGTCCCTTTTAAAAAGAGTGATGAAGGCTGTTAGTGCCCATACCAAGGCTTCCAGGAGGAGGGAGGAACTGAGGGGGGAAGGCCTCGATGTGCCTCCATTCATGATATTCAGTGTCACCAGCGGGTGCAACCTCAACTGCAGCGGATGCTATTCCAAGAGGCTTCGTTCCGCCAACGGTCCGCAGCTCACCATAGAGGAGATATCGGAGGTCCTTGATGGTTCTGAGGACCTGGGGATATCATTCGTACTCATCTCGGGTGGCGAACCGCTCACGGTCCCAGGGCTACTTAACGTCCTTGCCTCACATAAAAGGACCCTCTTCATCCTCTTCACCAACGGGACGCTCCTTGACGAAGCGACAGCAAGAACCATAGCCAGTTCGGACAACATCGTGGTCATGTTGAGCGTGGAGGGCTTCGACCCCCAGACCGACGGGAGAAGGGGGCGGGGGACATATGATAAGCTCCTTTCCACCATGGATGTGCTGGATCGGATGTCCATCCTGTTCGGCTGCTCCATAACGGTCACTTCGTCCAACCTTGATATCGTAACCTCTGAGAGGTTCGTGAGCGGAATGGTCCAAAGAGGGTGCAGGGCCTTCATCTACGTCGAATACGTCCCTGTCGATCCGGGGAGCGAAGGACTGGTCCTTGGCCCGGCCGGGAACTCGCTCCTTCTGGACCGGACCAGGGCGCTAGGGTCGGTCCACAAGGTCCCCTTCATTTCATTCCCTGGCGATGAGGGGCGGTGGGGGGGCTGCATCTCATCTGGCCTGGGCTTCTTCCACATAGGGCCCTGTGGAGAGATGGAACCCTGTCCTTTCGCGCCATTCTCGGACAGGAACATAAGGGATATGCCCCTCAGGGAGGCCCTTTCCTCCCCGCTCCTCTCGAAGGTCCGGGAGCTGCATCCTGAACTTGACGAGACGGATGGTGGCTGCGCCCTATGGAAGAGACGGGACATCCTGTCGAAGATGTGCCATATGGACCCTGTCAAGGACCCATAGGCGCGTCGGTCCGCTCACTCCTCCATGTCCCAGGAGGAGGCCTCCTCATCTCCGGTTGCGGTCTTCCTTCCCATCATATATGCTGCCACCCCCAGAAGGATGAGGAGCAGAAGGCCTATGATGAGGACCGGGACCCACCATGGGAGCTTATCCTCATCCCCATCATCGGGTCCATCCGGTTGCGTTTTGGTTCCGGCGAACTGCCCTCCTGTCCTGTCGGGACCCCCGGAGATATCCGAGAAGTGGTAGCTGTACTCCTCTCCACTATCGAAGCTGGACCCGGGAATGACGACCGAGTAGTTGCCTGGAGAGGTCTCCTCCAGCTTGAAGGAGCCAACCCCGTCGATGACGATCCAGATATCCTTCCCCTCCTCACCCTTGACCGTCACGGTCCAATCGCCCGTCTTTTCATCTACCTCTATGTCAGCGTCATCTATCCGCCACTGCTTGGGTGTCGGAGGCCGCTCTATGACCTTCACAAGCAGGTGGAAGGATGTTGAGAGCTCACCGTCGGAGATCGTGATGGTGATGTTCTCCGTCATGTTCCTGGTGTCTGAAGGATAAAGTATGGATAGCTTTCCTGCCTGATAGGTGACATTGGGCGAGGAGGCGGATATCGAAAGCGATGAGAAGATGTTATCGACGTCGGAGACAAGTAGTTCGATATCGGACAACTTAATCTCACCCGCATTGACCTCCAAATGGACCGGATCGTCGCCCATCCAGACCGGGGGGTCGTTCACAGGCGTGACATTTACCCTCAGGACCGCCTCTTTTTTCAGCTGGCCGTCCGATAATATCAAGGTCACCTCAAGGGACCCGTACCAATCGGGTATGGGGGAGAGCGTCAGTCCCTCTCCGGCCGGGTCAATTTTTATGGTGCAGTTGAATGCGGTCCAATTGGACCATGAGAGCTCTGCCGAATCTATGTCGGCTGCCAGGCCAGATAGGTTCACCCAGATGGGTGTGTCCTCCTCGGTCGTCATCTCGGGCAAGGGTCCAGTAAAGTAGGGGGGGTCGTTCACGGGTCTGACCTCAACGTCAATGGAAGCGGTCACGCTCTTTCCGAAGGTATCCTGGGCCTTGACGATGAATTGTCCAGCCCCGTTCCAGTCAGTTTCCGCGGAGATGTTGAGCATGCTCCCCTGGAGGATGTGGTCCAGTTCCGAAGGGGTGATGCTGGGCACCGAATAAATAAGGGCGTCCCTGTCCGAGAACCAAGAGGTGACGTCGCCCTCCCAGGAGGAATCCTCATCGAACGTGATGAGGGCGGGGGCCGAACCGGTGAGGACAGGCGAATGATCAAGGACCAGCGTGATCGATCTTGGCCTGGACATATTGAGATACGCGTCATCGTAACCGTCTCCATCATTGGCTTCAACTTTGTAATCGTTCATGGAATGGTCGCTTGTGGTATGTCCTTTGATGTATCCGACCACCGACTGCAGCAGTTCCGTGCCATCGGTCGTTCCATCAAAGAGGACAATACCTTTGGCAGACGTCACCTTCAGCTCGGAGGGTTGGACCGAACCGACCTCGTCCAGCACAGAGATGTTCAACGAATAGGTCCATACCGCCGAACAGCCATCTTCCGTGCAGACCGAACTCGTTCTGTCGCCCTCGCAATCATTGAGCTCTATGGTATTGACCTCATCGGCCAAGGGAGAGACGATGATCGGGACCCCATCGAAGAAATAGCTATGGACGACAAGAGAGCCGCCGCATCCGACCGACCTGATCCCGATTGGTGACTCTATATAGTCGTCCTTGATGAGGAATTGGGTCTTCCTGAGGTCGTATGCGGTCTCAGGTGTTCCTTTGTCGTTCACGAAAAAGGTTCCTGTGGAAGTGAGACGGGAAGCGGTGATACCCCATTCAGATACCTTGACACCGACATCAAGACCTCCGTGGAAAGTATTCCCAACAAGGTCCAGGTCACCCATCGCCTGAACCCCTATGCCGCCGCCCAAGAGTGTGTTGCCCGCAAGCCTCAAGGAGGTCGCCCCTCTGAAATCCACACCAACATCGTTGTTGTGGAAGTCGCACCTTTCAAGTTGATGACCGCTCGCCATGGGAGCTGGTGGGTCCCTTACGGATGACCTTCCATCACCGGCCTCCTCCAGGTAAACCCCGCATGACAGGTTGAAGAAAAAGCAGTCGCTCAATCTGACATCGGATGCCAATCCGTTGACGTAGAGCCCCGTGGCGTTCGGTGGCTGGTCGTTAGAGAAGATACATCTGCTGAAAAAGACGTCACGGACATCGTAGGTCAGCTCAACGGCGCGATAATCGGCACCCTTGCCGTCGGCATGGAACTCCGAATCCATAAAAACGGCCTTTGTTATGTTGGAGGCCTTTATGATAGGTGTCGGATAGAAGCCTGCCTTGAATTGTGTGGATGATATCACCATGTCATGGCACGATTCCATCACCAGAGAGGAGTAGGCTGAATCCAATTTGCATCTTTCGACCCTGCCGGAGCAATGGTCAAGGACAATCGCGTTCCCTGAGTGCAGAGAGGTCTCCATTTCAGAGATCCTGAGGTCCGAGCAGTCCTTCGCAATGACCTCATCCCCGCTCTCCCATACCGAAAGGAGTCCGTCCAATGTCACCCTGTCGCAGTGGTCAAGCTGGACAAGGGGAGAGTTCTCAAAGGTCGATCTGATGCGGACCATATCAACATCATTGCTCCTCGCAGCCGTCAATCCATCCCCTCCGAAAAAGAGGAGATAACCATATGTGATGTCCGATACGGATATATTGGAGCTGGTATCGATATTCGTCCCGTATTTAGTGCTCCCAATGGTCACATTCGAGAGGCTTGCATCCTCCACACCCATGAAGACCGGGCCCGCAGCCCCTTCAGGGGGGAGGAACCAGAGGCTTTCCATTTCCTCGCCCATGAGATGCAGCGGTCTCTCGAAATATGGCATCTCTGTATGGATGAGGGACCTGAACCTGCCGCCCTGGGGACCGTAGTCCTTGGGGAAGCAGTACATGAACAGCTTATCTCCATCCTCCGCGAAATCGGTGGCCATCTTCGGATTAACGAATGTGGGTCCCGTCCCATCCAAGGGAACGATGGAGGTCCTGCACCTCCGAGCGTACATTGCCGCATTCCCGGGCAGGAGAGGGTCCATGTCACAGAACCCGTCCCCGTCCAGGTCCCTGTAATCCTTGCCCAGCAGGTTGGTGAGGAGGTTCCTCTCCACTATATCCCCCGAACTGAGGTTCATCGTCATGGCGAACCCGTGAGAGGACAGTATATTCTCATGGAACTCGATATCCATAGTTTGCTCCAGCTCGACAGCTATGGACGTTGTGTAGCTCAGGGCAATGAACGCATTGTTCTCGAATGTGCATTTATCGATCGAATAACAGTACATTCCCCGATATTTCGATGTTGCAGTATTGTTGTGAACATAGAAAGCGTAGAGCTTCTCAAGCCTGAGCGCACGGTATCCCGAGATCGAACAGTTGCCTATCTCCATCTTCTGATGGTTTGTCACCGATAGACCGCAGACCTCTCCCGAGATGGAACAGTCCATTATCCTGCCCGCTCCACCCCCCCCCCCCCCCCCCCAGATATCCACCGCCGTGCCTTTGGATGGGGAGAGGTCCGACCCCGTGATGGAGATATCATTGTATGCGGTCGTTATTGCCAGAGCAGTTTGAGTGGTCTGGACCCTATTGTTCGCGAACCTTACCACATAAGGGTGGGATGGAACACCGTCACCGAACCTCAGACCTCTGGTGGACATACTGATCCATGACTCCACGATATGGACATGACCTGCCGAAGCTGCCCGGCCCGTCCCGTCGCAGACAAGCATCTCATCCGCCCACTGGAGGTTGGCATAGGTGAAGTTGAGCCTTGCATCTCTGTTCGCTACGATCCCGCCGAACCTCCCCCCCATCGCGGAACATGTTATCTTCGACCGGACCGAGGAATTACCTAATACGCTCAGGGCCCCGCCGTTGACAAAGATGAAATGGCCGATGCCCAACTTGAGCGTGCCGCCATCCACTATCCTCAGATGACCTGTGTTCGAAATGATTATGTCCTCATCGTAGGTCTCGGTTCCGGTGATGGTATGGACCCCGTTTATTACGAGACCGCTTGCATTGCCAAGGAACGGCCCGGGGGCCATGAAAAGAATGGTTCCAATGCCAAGAAGCAGCAGCAGCACTAGGCAGACCGATGAGAAGGTGTTTTTGTCCGACATTTTTTTACCCCGCTTTATATTGTTGTCAATGCTATAAAACAATATTCGTGGGGTGTCCCATCATACGCCATCCACCCTGCTAGCCTCCCTCCGCATTATCAGGAAAACAGGGAAGGATATGAGCTGTACAAGGACGGCGAAGACCACCAGGACCCATATGCTCCATTCGTAAAGGAGCCCCATCAGCGCCCCGCCGATGAAGAATGCCAATCCGTACGATGTGTTGAGAAGACCGTAACCGGTCCCCCTCTTCCGGAGCGGGGTGAGGTCCGCTATGGCCGACCTCATGACCGTCTCATGGATGCCCATCACCACACCCCAGATGAGCATGCTCAGGAGGGCGGCATAATAGTTACCGGCGAAAGCAAGGACCGGTATCAAGACCGAAAATGCCGGGGCAACGGCAAGGGTGAGCAGACCGGACCTGCTGCTGCCCCTTTCCTTGAGCTTATCGTATGTCTTACCGATAAGCAAGGCGACACCTGCATCCACCGCCATTCCCAGCGCGTAGAACAACGGGATCTGTGCATCTGGCACGAGCCCCGTTTCCTTGAAATGGAATCCCATGAGGGCGAAGCTCACGAAGCCAAGGGTAGTAACGAAAACGAACACAACGTAGAGCCAAAATAATTTGGACAGACCATCCTGTCCTTTCTTCCCTGGTTCAGCTACCTCAAGTACATCCGGGTCCGGGACCTTCCGATGGGCATAGAACAGGGACATTATCAGGAAGAGGAACGGGACTATAAGCAATGCATATCCGAGCCTGTAGTCCCCGGAGGACCTCGTTCCCCCTCCAAGGACCAGGAAGAGGACCGTGAACACCATAGGTCCGGCGAATGCCCCTATCTGGTCCATTGCCTCGTGGAGGCCGAACCCGAAGCCCGTCCCGACCCTCTTCGTGGCCCTGGAGAGGATGGTGTCCTTTGCGGG
>Ga0105104_10002158_pt1 | contig 14498 bp, 13 predicted proteins | sample PPLLaktember2015_3_FD_87034 | JGI IMG/M metagenome (GOLD analysis project Ga0105104, IMG submission 87034) | Freshwater sediment microbial communities from Prairie Pothole Lake near Jamestown, North Dakota, USA - PPLs Lake P7 Core (6) Depth... | ecosystem: Environmental > Aquatic > Freshwater >... | reverse complement strand
GGTACCGCCGCGCCTACTTCGACGATGGCTCGCCGCTTGGCTCGGCGACGAACCCCGAGTGTCAGATTGATTCGATTGCGCAAAGCTGGTCGGTCTTGTCCGGAGGAGGCGATGCCGAGCGCTCGCGCCTGGCGATGGAAGCGTTGGACCAGCGTCTGGTTCGCCGGGACGATCGGCTGATCCAGCTCTTGGACCCGCCGTTTGACAAGTCGGATTTGAATCCCGGCTACATCAAAGGGTACGTCCCGGGGGTGAGAGAAAATGGGGGGCAGTACACGCATGCGGCGATTTGGGCGGCGGCGGCGTTCGCCGCTTTGGGCGACAGCCGGCGCGCCTGGGAGCTCCTTGACATCATTAATCCGGTGAACCACTCGCGATCTGTGGAAGGAACGGCGACCTACAAAGTGGAACCCTATGTGGTGGCGGCGGACGTGTACGCTCTCCCGCCGCATACCGGCCGTGGCGGCTGGACATGGTACACCGGCTCGGCCGGATGGATGTACCGCCTGATCGTGGAATCACTCCTGGGCCTGCGCCTGGAAGTGGACAAGCTGCGCTTTGCTCCATGCCTTCCGGCGGACTGGAAGCAGTTCAAGCTCCACTACCGGTACCGGGAAACCGTCTATCACATCGCGGTAACGCAAACCGTCGCCGCGGGGGCTGGGACGACGGCGACGGTCGGGAAGACCGCCGCGAAGGCTGGGATGACCGTGATGGCGGAAATCCCCGTGACTGCTGGGATAAACGCGAATGCTGAGATGACCTCGAAGGCCGGGATGACCGTGACCGTGGACGGCATCGAGCAAGACGACCAGTCCGTTCCGCTAGTCGATGACCGCCAGGAGCACTCGGTCGAGGTGAGAATAGACCTTCACTCTACGAAAGACCGTACCGCGCCGGATGCTTACCTCTTGCTGCCGCCCATCGGCCGCGCCACGCGGTGAAGCTCATGGATCCGGGACGGGAGGGTACCGATGACCGGCCCCAGTCATGACATGACTGGGGATTTGGCCAACGCCTTTAGACACGGCCCCGGTCACGAAGAAGATGCTCAGAGCCGACCTGGTCCCACCTGCCGACACTCGTCATCCGATCGACCTCACGGTTCTGTCATACAACTCTTGTATGTGGTCTTCCTTCAGTTTTCCATTCTTCGCCTGTCGAAGAAAGACTTGAAGATCACGATCGGAAATCAGCAGCACGAGAGCGTTCTTCTCACTGGAAATCCTCTTCACATGTTCAAAATAGTGCTTCGTTGATTCTCCCCTGAAGCATAAGACACCAAAGTAACCTGTCTCCTTGGTTAGATAATAAGTTATTTGACTGAAGTCATCCGACTTTAAGTCTCGGTAATTCTTACACTCCCAAATGATCTGCGTCGCCTGATACCTCACTCTAATCATTTCCCACAACCCAGAAGAAGCGCGATTTGCGGCGATCCAGTCCCTAACCACGCAGCCGTTGATGTCTCTCTCCCGTGGTTGAACGTTGCAGAGTGAACGAAAGAAACATAATTGTATGACTTGCCCGACTATCTCCTCATAGCGTCTGCTGTGCTCCTGTCCAGAAGGCAATGTTTTAAGATCATCTTCAAGGGACTGCAATCTCTCACAATACTCGGTAAACGTGCTACCTTCCGGCAGGTCTGAAAGAAGTCCAGCGCCCTCTAAAGCGATGCTTTCGTCGAGGCGACTGATCACCATTTCCCTCAACTTCAATGCGTCGTGATAGCTTTCATGGATGACCAAAATCGTCGAGCCAGTTACAGGAGGAGGAGAAGAGGACTGGGACGCGCTTGAACGGAATTGATTCTTTTCGCCGTCCTTTATCCCTAGGAACCCGATGCCGTAAAGGAGGCGTCGATACGTTATAGAACCATTTCGTGCAATGCTCTTTAATCTGCTCGTCCACAAGAAGCCGCTGCACCATGCTTGTGACTCCGCCGACGGTGTACTCACGGCCTAACCCGTAAAATTTCGACAGGAGTACTCGAATCTGTGGAAAGTTCTCCGAATACTCGTCGCCGAGGTCTTTTAGCCTACTTTCGGAGAATTTCAGGCGGGCATTTAGCAAATCGTCGATTTGGATACGTTCATGTGCACGGCTCTGCGCTTCTTCAATCGCCAATGAACAATAGGTCAGAACATCGCGGGGCCTTTGTTGACAATAACTGAGGACGGACGTCCGTGCGAAGTCCCCATCCTCAAAGAAATAGTCCCAAGTGGGTCCTCGCAAGGGCAGCTTGGTGTTGAAGGGGGCATTTAGCCGCCTCTCAACCATTTCCATCAGGAGTTCATCTGTCCAATCCACCGAAACCACACATGTTTCGAGTCTGGTGAATTCGCTGTCGATCGAGCGCACGGAATCGAAGACGTTCTCACGCAAGAAGAGCAAGGGTCTGGCAAAGGAAGTGAAGGCAGACAATTCCACGCAGGCATGCATCAGGGCGGCAAGCAGAACAACCGAGCGAGCGCCGTCCCACGATTCGTCAATCCGGTCGATGATTATCAGATAGTCCCACTTAGGCCCTCCCCTCAAGTCCTCCATTGCTCTGGCAATTTCTTTGTCGCGACCCACTTCGCGCAGCCAGTCCCTCTCGGATTTTTTTAGCAGTTCAAATGTACTTTCAATCAGACCAAGCAGCCGGAAATCGAAATCGCGATCCTCGAACCAGTTCCGTTCTCTCGTCAGAGCCGGCGGAAGGCTCCTAACCGCGACCCTGCCGCGCCCTAGCCATTCTCCAAGCACTTCATCGAGTAATGCGCGTTTGAAACAATGTACGAGCGTATGAAAGGGACGCTGCCTCGTGTCCAGAAGATCATTACAGTCGAGAAAACTGCAAAGTCCGAAAACCTGAGGCAACAGCTGAATAACACAATCGGCTGCTTGGTTCATTAGGTAGTAGGTAATAGCAGTTTTCCCTGTCCCGCGCCGCCCGACAAAGAAGCACTTGGAGCGCGACGCATCCATCGCGGCACGAACGGCAGGCGTTACGACAGGGAATTAGGGGCCAGTCTACTCTTTCACTCTTTCACCCTTTTTCTTCCGAACGAAGGCAGTAGGAGCGTCTGAATCTCGCCGGGATTCCTGGTGTCGTCAAGAACGACTTTTTCGGCCTCCAGACCGAGCTAACGCGGGCAAAGCGCGTCCAGGCGCGTACGGACCGGAGCCTGCCGAGTCTGTCACCCTCAAAAGCCGTCCGGCGAGAGAATAGGGGACAAACTGTCTTCCCTTCACACTGACCATCCCAAAGGCCGCCGCCATCATTCCGGATCGCCTCGACCGGTCGGTCGGTCGCGGCAAAGCTGACGTCACATCCTATCTCGAATAGCGCGGATGACTCGATAGACCCTGGTTCCGAGTCGATTGGGCCAGCGGTCGCTAGGACTCACATCCAGCGCCTCGGCTCTTCGAACCGCATCGTCGATGTGTGGCTCGAAAAGTTCGGTTCGGAGGTTGGAGTTGTCATAGCCACCCAGCAACACGCGCAGGCACTCGACGATGTCTTGACTGGTCATGTCGGACATCTCCGGTGTGCAGTCAGTGTGATGCAGATAAAGCCAGACTTCGAAACACGGCCGGCTGACCGCCAGCTCGAAGTGAAGCCGAAACGCCTCAGCTGCCACTTTGCTGAGTTGCTGGTCAGGCCAGCGGTCCTTGTCAACGACCAGACACAGGGCATCCCCTGGGCCCAACTCGTATTCCCGCCGGTAGCGACGAAGTCGGTCCAAAACGTGTTTCGGAGCCGACATTCCTTGAATGGTCTCGAGGACTCTAACCTGTACCCGGGTGCTCTTGCGCTCGAAGGTCGAGAAGTATTGCTTTTCCGTACACTCGCCCTCTGTCGCAATAATGACGAGTCGAGTATCGTGGAGATGAGGAATTCGGCGATCAAGGGGCCGCGGCCGCCGAGAAGTCAGCTGCATGGATGTCCGCTCAACGAGAGAAGCTTTCGCGCGTCCCCTATGAACGGAATCGCCCCGAAGCGCCCGTTCAGATAGCCCCTGGCGATCTTCAGATCCGCTCGCACCTTGTACTTGAACTCGGCTAAGGAGGTCAGATGGCTCGCGCCCTGCTTGTTCTTTTCAACAAACCAGATCTCGTCACGGCGTAAGAGGTCGAGATCCAGCAGGCTGGTTTCGTGGGTGGTGAGGATCATCTGGCCGCAATTCTCCTTTTCACTCACGCCGCGCAAGAATGCATCAACATACAGACGGCACAGGTGAGGATGAAGACTGCGGTCTAGTTCATCTATTACGTAAACGTTTTCCGCACACTGCAGGTCCAAGAGGGCAGGTGCGAGGTGCATCATCCGATGGGTACCATCCGACTCATCGCGTGTGTCGAAAAGAACTTGACGTCCGTCGGATGTCGTATGTCGGGTTCGAAGTCTCAATACCTGAGCCGCTTGGCCGGGTTCCTGGCGCAGCCCCCATACGGTCTTACCCGCCCTAAGAAAGAGATAGTGATCAGGATCACGGCCTAGCTCGTCAAGCAAGGATTTCCGCTCCGGTTCAGACATTGCGGGAAAATGACGCGAGAAGTCGAGTTCCTCTGCATCCAGGTCAATGCCCTGGATGCCGGTGTCGGCAATGCCCAGGAATTGTGACAGAAACTCCTTGAACTGCACGTCAGTCTGAGCGCGCAGAACCAGGGGCTGATATGCGGCGTCCGGCCTGACGACCGTCAAATGGTCACGGAACCAAGACATTAGAGGTTTGAGGAGGTCTACGTTCCGCTCGTTCGCTTCAGTCAGAAAAAGTTGATTTGGACGTGTTCCGGCAGCGACAAACTCGAGCCGGCTCTTTTCCCTTTTCGTTGGAGCCAGCTTGGCACCGAACTTCATGAGGGCCTTCCCGGCTTCGGTCAAACGTTCGAAAAGCCGCACTTCCTGTTTCAGGAAGACAGCGAAAAGCCACTCCTCCTTCACTTCATGGTTGGTGATGGCAAATCCGTATGTATAGAGCACTCCGTCATGCTTAAGCACAAATTCAAATCGGCTGGGCGCCTCAGCGGTTTTAGCGCCGAGGCGGAACGGGACAGTTCCGGTGGGTTGCTCACTCCGCGTTCCGTGCAGGATTAGCGCTTGAGCAAACGCGATTGCATCGACTAGATTGGATTTCCCTGACGCATTTGCCCCGTACAAGATCGCCAGTGGAAGTGCTCTCACCTTCCGACCCTTTGACTCCGATCTCATAACGTGCCTGTCATGAATCCGGCTTTTGGCCGGGATCATGTTCAAAATCTCTTCAGAGTGGAAGGATCGGAAATTCTCAAGTACGAATTGCAGTAACATAGGCCGCTCATCGAGTCATTATGGTCCATGCTAGGCTCATCCCAGTAGAGATGTCAATGTTATCGAGGAAAAAGCGCGTTAAGTGGTTTACGTATGTACGACAGCACGCGACTGTGTTTCGCCGGACTTCCTGCGTAGGCTCGATTTCAAGACCACCCGGTAACCGGGGCCGGTAACCGGGGCCGTGTCTAAAGCATTTTGTCCGGGGCCGTGTCTCCAAGCCGAGCTAACACGAGCAAAGCGCAGTCCCACGCGTACATGCCGACCAGAGCTTGCCCTAGTCTGTCACCCTCAAAAGCGGTACTGCGAGAGAAAAGGAGACAGACTTTCTTCCGTTCACACTGACCATCCGAGAGGCCACCGACATCATTCCGGACCGCGTTGAGTCGGCTAGTTGTTTACTACGTAAACCCAAATATATCATAAGGTTGAGAGGAGTGCATGGTATGCTGGCTCTATGTGCAGACGGGGAACCAGAAAGCGTGAATGTGACAACTTTCTGCGGTTTTCAGCACAGGAAGCGGCCGTCGGGGAGGCGGCGGGCGTGGCCGAGGGCGACCAGGGTTTCGAGCATCTCCGCCACCCGGTCGGGTTTGGCTTTCTTCTCGAATTCGCGGGCGAGAGCCGGCGGATCTACCGGCGCCGGCTGGCGCGCGAGCGCCTCGCGCAACGCCTGGAATTGAGCGGGGAGCGAAGACGGCCAGGCGAGTTTCCCTTTCGGCGCTTTTGCCGCCTGGCTTGTCGCCTCGGTTTCGGATTGGCCGGCCGCCGGCTCGCCGCTCTCCAGACCTGCGAGCCCCGTGGCCCCCTGCGGATTCTGGTACTCCGGCCGCAGCCAGCGGATCAGCCCTCGGGCTTCCTCGGCGGCCCGGTCGGCGTTAAGCGCCACCAAGCGTTCGAGGATCTCCTCGTCGGAAAGATCGACTGGCCACCCGTAGGCCTCCGCAACCGCCGCGTCCAACTCGTCGTGGATCTGCTTCACGATTCCCACCAGCCCCGCCTCGTGAATCGCCTTGTCCTTGGCCGTCAGCGGCTCACCCTTGCGGAGCTTCTCCAGCACGTTGTACATCCCCGTCAGCGTCAACTCGGGATGCGCCGCCTGCTGCCGCTTCCGGTGCGCATCCAGCTGCTCGCCCAGATCGCGGATTCGCTGCTTTTGGGCATCAGTGCAGGCGGGGAAGGGGAAGGTCTCAAAACAGCGGGTCTTTGCGTAAACCGGGTCATTGCCAACGCCTAGGTGACCGCCTGTCCTTAAAGCCCAGCCAACGTGTATCCGACTACTAAGAACGCCTAGGAAACAGGCGTCATCGAGGGCGAACGCCAATATCTTGTGGTCGGGCAAAACGCCAGCATTCAGGAACTGAAACACCCGGTGCTTAGCCGTTTCGGTTGTCGCTATGTACCGTCGCAGCCCACTGAGGGCGCTCATCAATACCGGCCGCTCCCACCCGAAACGCCACCAGAGTTCCCGGATGCTCTTCCTATTGTTTTCGTCTCGTTCCGGTTTGACGTGACTGAGCACATGCTGGAAAGCAGCAGGATTAGCGGCCATCGCTTCCTCGTGGGCCATGAAAGAGAAATCGATCAGGTACCGCTCTCGCGGAACCGCAAGAAGGTCTCGGCCGCCGACATACGGCTTTATGACCGACTCTCCATGCAAGCGCAAATCGGCTGCTTTGGAGGGCGAGAGTACGAAACCGTGGCCGTGAAGAGCCACGCCATTCGTGCAGAGTGGAAGATTGGCTTTCAAGCACGTGGCGGACGTAACATCGGAGCCAGTAGTCAGGTCGGCGTTTACCTTGCCAGCGAGCTCGACAAGCGATACGGCACGGCTCCCGTCTTTGCTGTCCTGTTCAAGTTCATTGACGACGACCAGCAGCCGCCCTTTGCCATCAGGCTCTAACACTGCAACGGTCATTGCCACTCGAACGGCGGCACCGTCTTCGGCATCCACCCAGGGATGATCCGGAATAGCCCAAGCGAGCTTAAGCGGGCACTCAGCATCGAGGTGCCTCGTCAGCACCCGGCGATTAAATGACTGCGTTACAGAGTTCGTCGTAATGAAGCCAAAACGGCGGGATGCGCCGCCGCGCACGAGTTCGGCCGCATGATTCCACCAGTACATGACGAAGTCAGCATTATCCTCAACCGCGTACGAATAGACTTGCCGCACGGTATCAACGTAACCGTCACCGAGAACAGTGCGCATGCGTTTTGTCCCCACAAACGGCGGGTTCCCTACAATAAAATCCGCTTCCGGCCACTCGGCTTTGCGCGGATTGATGTAACGCAAGACCGTTACGCGGGCGTTCTCGTCGGGGACTTCCCTGCCGGTGACGGGGTGAGGCTTGGTGGTTCGGCCGTCCCAGCGCGTGATCGGGCGGCCCTGGTCGTCGAGCGCCGGCTCGGTTCCGTCGTACTCGATCAACGCGTCCCGGTGCTCGATGTTGTGGAAGTTGCGGATGATGGGCTGGGGCGGGTGGACATTCCCTCGCGTGCGGAAATGCCACTGCAGCGTCCCGATCCAGAGGACCAACTCGGCGATGGCCGCCGCCCGCGGATTGATCTCCAGTCCCAGCAACTGGTGTGGGTCGACGCTATAGCCTTTCAGCTCGAACATCGCCTGCGAGTCCCCAAAGCGGCGGAGCAGGTCGTAGATCTCGCCCTCGATCCGCTTCAGGTGTTCGAGCGTCACGTACAGAAAATTGCCGGTCCCGCAGGCCGGGTCCAGGATGCGGACGTTGGACAGGTGTTGGTGGAAGTCCTTGACCTGGCGGATGGCCTTATCGACCTCTCCCCTATTGGCCAGGTGCACGGCCGCCGTTTGGACGGCGTCCCACTCGGCCCGCAGAGGCTCGACAATCGTGGGCAGAACCAGCCGCTCGACATAGGCTCGCGGCGTGTAATGGGCACCGAGTTTGTGCCGCTCGACCGGGTCCAAGGCGCGCTCGAGCAGCGTTCCGAAGATGGCCGGCTCGACATCACGCCAGTCGGAGCGGCTGGCCTCGAGCAGCAGGAGCAGCTGGTCGCGGTCGAGGGGGAGCGCCCTCGAGTCCTCGAAGAGGCCGCCGTTGAACTGCAGCACCGCTATGCGGAGAGCGGTCGAGAACCCCCCTGTATTCATCCGGCCCCACACCTCCTCGATCATCGGCTGGAAGTGCTCGGGACAATCGCGCAGGGAGTCGAGCAGGCGCGTGAAGACGCCGGCGCCGAGCAATCCGACGTCTTCCGCGAACATCGTAAAGAGGCAGCGCATCAGGAAGGTCGCCACCGCGTGAGGGTCATGCCCGCTCTTTTCGAGCGATACCGCGAGGCGCGCGAGGCGGGCCGCGATCTCGCGGGTCGCCTTGGCGCTCCGGCGCGCGGGATCCAGCTCGTCGGGCGCCCTCCAGATTTGGGCCAGCCGCCGACGGAATTCCTCGCATTCGAGTTGGTGAAGGAAATCCGGTGACTGCCGGGGGCTGGGAAGGGCGCGTACTGACCGCCCGTGCGGCTGAACTCGGCGAAAACCTCGATCGAGTGGCCGACATCGACGACCAGGATAAATGGCGGACGCCCTTCCGAAGCGGGCAACGCGCGGGCGTATTGCTCGGCGCGGGCCTTGGCGCGCAGCATGGCGTCATCCCAGGCCCGGGTGCCACGGCGCGCGGTCCCCTTCTTCAGCTTGCGCTGCGCATTGGCGATTGTCTCGGAAAGCGGCTTTTCCACGACCGGAGCATCCGATCCCTGTTTCGCTTCCAGGACGAAGCAGCCGTGTTTGTAGAGATCGATGAACCCGCTGGTCGAACCGTCGTCCAGAATGAACTCGACCGACCGCTCGAAAACGTAGTCGTTGGCCTCATTGTCCGGCTGGGCCGGGCTCGGCTTCGGCACACCGAGGACCTCGCACAGCTCGATCAGGAAGGGCTGGCAGTTGGCGCGTTCCGCCGCCCCGGAGTTTCTCCAGCGCTCGATGAACTGCTCGACCGCGTCCGTGGCCATAAGTCTCTCCTTATAGCACGGCCGGCGAACGTCGGAAAGCCAATCGAACTAGGCGCCCAGCGTTCCCCTCGCACGGGCCGAGATTGCGTGTGCTCTGGTTAACGCGCGATTGATAGCTACCTAAATTGGACGATCGGGGGGACTGCGTTCTGCAGTCGACGGCTTTTGCGTGACGGAGCCGCAAAGAAAGAAACACTACAGGAACGAGTACGAGCGGTGGGGGGATTGCAGGCGTCGCCCCTGAGAGCGACGCCTTATCTCTGTCTACACATGGTAGATGAGCCGAACTCGAACATATCAAAACGCTTTGCTTTGCGCAATCCCAGGTGGACATCCCAGGTGACGCCGGCCCCGTGGGTGAACGTGTTGGCGAACCCGCAGTTCGGACCACGCCATTCCGCTGGTCGATGACCGCCAGGAGCACTCGGTCGAGGTGAGAATAGACCGTCACGCGATGAAAGACACCACCGCGCCGGATGCTTCCCTCTTGCTGCCAGCCATCGCCCGCGCCGCGCGGTGAAAGTCGAAGCCTGGGGGCAGGCGCCCCGGGGTCCTGCGTTCCCAGCCTGTCCAGCAGGCAGTACATGACGGGAAGTTGCAGCTTGTCTGTGCACACAAGACAGCCAATGTGACGCTACGGATCGACAGGGAGCTCCTCCGAAAAGTGAGGCACCGGGCCGTTGATCATCACATGTCCCGTTCGGGGTGGATCACCGCAGTCCTCGAACGGACGATCGCGGGTGAAGCGTCCTTCGCGGCGGCGCGCAAGCGCGCGCTCAAGCGCTTGGATCAGGGTTTTTCGCTCGGCGGAAAGCCCCTGAGCCGAGAGGCGACCCATGACCGCTGACATGTTCGTCGACACGAACATCCTCGTCTACGCCCACGACCGTGACGCCAGCGCTAAGCACGAGCAGGCGTGCGCCGGATTGAAGGAGCTGTGGCGAGCTGATGAAGCGCCCTGGCTCAGCGTCCAGGTGCTGCAGGAGTTCTTCGTCAACCTCTGTCGCCTCGGGGTCCCGCTGGCGGAGGCCCGCGAGCGGTGGCGCGTGTCCTTCTGGGACGCGCTGATCCTGGCAGCCGCGCGAGAGGCCGGTGCTAAGACCCTCTGGTCCGAGGACATCAATCCCGGGCAGGACTATGGCGGCAGCCGCGTCGTCAACCCACTCGGCTAGCCTGTACCCTCCGCGAGGAGTTCGGCTGCCGTAGGTCCGATTTTGGTTTTCCACCTTAGTTTTTGCTGGCTGACCGCTAGCGGATGATTTTGTTCCCCTCGCCTAACCCCCAAGAACTAAATTCTTCTCGAAGCGCATAACGCCCGAAAAAGTCAAGATCGCCCCAACAACCACAAAGCCATGCGCATAAGGGATTTAGTCCGGGCTAGCGCGCCCATTCTCGATTATAATCTCGACTCAAGAGCCGGAGGGGCTGAATACAGGCTAGGCAAAAGGCCGAAAAAGGAAAGGTCTCGAGAGGAGCAATGACGGAACAAAACAGCTGTCCGGAACGGTGGAAGGAGTTCCTGCAATATGAGGGTCCGGGAAGGAAGGATCTCTGATACAGCCGCGGGAGGTGTCTTCCACTTTCGACGAAAATGGCCGAAAGACAAAGGGTGAGCGCATGACGTACCCCAGCCCGGCGGTGGAAATTTCGAGGCGGCTGTTCCTGGTTGGCGGGATCGTGGCGTCAGCGTGGCTCGGGTGGCTGACCGACCTGCGGCCTTACGTGGATGTGTCGCGCCCGGAGCATCGACCGACTGCGGTCGCTTCGGGCTCCAGCTCTGCTGAGGAGGAGCCTGACGCGCTCGTCGCGGAGTCCCGTGAGCCGGAACAGAAGCCGATGCTCACGGTGAGCGGACCGGCGTGGGAAGCGTTTTTCTTCCGTGTCGATCAGACCTTCTCCAAGAACCTCCCTGTCACCGGCTGGGAGCATCGCATCACGTGGGCCGATCTCAAGCAGGCCCGGAAAGAAAACGGCAGACGCGCCGTGATGACCGAGTACCAGCGTCAGGAGGAACTAGAGTCGGTCCAGCGCGTCAAGGAGAAGTACGGTATCGATACGACGTTCACCGGGAACTTCCATCGGCTCTACTTCCAGCGCGACGAGCCGCCCTTCGACACCCTCCGCGCCGACAACGGGACCTACATCCTGGCGCTCGATGGTAAGCCCGAGCGGCAGCTTCAAATCACGCTGCTGGCGGCCCACGAGTTGATCCCCTTCTCCGATGTGAATCCGCTGCCGACGTCGTTCACCTATCCGCTTCGGAAATGGAGCCTCTGGGCGTTCGGGATAGGTCTGGGGCTGTTTCTCCTTTTGCCCTATCCCCGCCGCCCGGCCAATGTCATCGCTTACCAGCGGTGGCGCATCCTACTGGGCGATGTCGCGTCGACGCTGATGTTCGGGATGTTCTTTGTGCTCCCCATGCCAATCATTGGGGGGTCGATGGAGGCGGTTACCACCCTCGCGCTGCTGATCCCGTTCTGGTTTATGGCGTGCTTCGGACTGTTTGCCTTTTACTGGGCGGCGCATGCGGCTGTGTACTGCCTCGTGGTGCGCGACGGCGGTTTTGACATTCGGACATTGCTTGGCCAGGAAGCGTTCGACTACGCGGATATCGCGGAGATCCAGGGTGCGCTTCTGAGGCCGCCAAGGTGGCTCATCGTCTTAAGCTTCGTCGCGGCACTGCTGGGCAAGTCGGGCGCCGCCAGGATAGGACAGACCGGACGGGCGCTCATGCTCGCCGGATCCGCTGCCAACGGCATGCGGGTGACGCGCAAGGACGGGCGATCGCGATTCGTCTGGGTGTCCGATCAGATGGGCGGCAAGGCAATGGAACACCTCGACGCTTTTGTCGCGGGCCTCGAGAAGGCGGGCGTGCCAATCAAAGACACTGTCTTCCCGGTGCGCGCGCTGTTTCCGCCATCCTGACAGGGCGTGCAAACTACAGACTCGGTCCCCGGCACAACCGCCTTGCATTCCCGGGAACTATGCCCGAACATAAGATCCCGGTAAGAGACATTCATCAAACCCAAGTTGGTGCCGCGCTCATTGTGGTACTGCACGGGAGGTGACAAATGCACGCTCTCCTGTTCGTTCTGTTCCTGGCGGCCGGCGTCCAGGAGGCCGCCCGCCCCATCCCCGGCCAGAAGCAGTTCATCGTGATCGACGACTCGTTTCGTTTTGTGCCGGGGTCCTGGGCCAGCTACAAAATTGTCGAGAAAGCGAAGCAGGAGGATTACAGCATGCAAATCGCGATTCTCGAGCACCTGGTGAAGAAAGGAAAGCCGCTTGCCTGGATGGAGATCTCCGTCGAAATGCCCGGCCAGCCGGGGGTTGTGACCCGGATGCTCGTCGAAGAGACGCCCCAGGGTCCCGGAGAGCTCGTTGAAGTGATCGTACAGGTCGCCGGCTACTCGCCGTTCCGCGTGCCGAAGAAGTACTACCGCGACCCCAAGAATCGCGAGGTCGGCGGAGTGCAAACGGCGGTCGCCAAGCAGCGGTTGAACAGGTGCAGCGTCGACTGCGGCGGTCAGACGGTGGCGGCCTGGGAACTGGAGGCCGAAGCCACGGATGGGACACCGCTCCGGGCGGTAGTGAGCGAAGAGGTGCCGCCGATCGGGGTGTGCTTCGCCGAGAACGCGGACGTCACCATGCGGCTGACTGCATGGGGCTCCGGCGCGAAGACCGCGATTCATGGCGCTCCCCGTAGCTTCACGCTCTGGATCCTCGAACAGCTCGCAAACGGCCTGACGAAACAAGAGAAATGAGCGTGGGGGAAACCGGGGACGCGGGGAAACCGGGGACGCTGGTTATGGGATATGGCCGGGCAGACGAAGACTCTATCCGGGCTGGCCGCGGAAAGTTCATGATCGTCTCGTTGCGCCAAGCCGACCAGACACAGTTCGTGAACAGCCTGATCGTTTCCGAGAATTACTTCGCGGTGCTGAAACCGCAATTCGGTCCAGGCAGGCTTTTCGAGCCCCGCCGAATCACTCGGGCTGGTAGCAGTTCCCGTGATTGGGTGACAGGACTTCAAATTTCAATTTCTGTCGAAGGGGACGACCGCAAAAACTGAAAATTGTATTGCCCTGGCACCCAATTCCTTTAGGTGGGGTTCTATCTCGGTGATTTGTGCCGAATTATGACCGTGGAAAATAAACTGATTAACCCTTCCTGACAACCTCCTTGACCGGCGAACCATCTTCGTTCTTCTCGGTTCCGAATATGCTCTCTTTGTTCCGTACCTCGGCTACTACTTCCCCATCCTTGCGGACTTCCTGAACGGGACTTCCGTCCTCGTTGGTTTCGTTACCCAAGATACTTTCCTTGTTCTTGATCTCCAAGCTCTCGTCAGCCATAAGAATCTACTCCTCACTTCCCTTGTACCCCGTCCCCCGGTCATTGGCAAGAGGAGTCTCAACGGCTCCTGCGCGCGCAAGTATTGAGTATGAGTATGGTGTGCGAATTCCGGATAATCGAGACGCATTAAGCGGTGAGACGGTCGGTTCTCCCAGACTTGGGCGATTTCTCGCGGTTTGGGAAGGTGCCGCAACGACTACGACGTCCTGGTCGTCCCACATCTGCCGCCTCCCATGTCGAGGTCTGATGCCGCTGAGATGTCCTGTTTCTGGCCCGGACGGTTCACCCGCACCGTTTCCGCGTCTGCCTGGACGAAGATGCGGGCGAGCTCTCTGCGCCCGGAGATCACGCCGGAGATCGCGATGACAGCCGGCTTCTCCAGGAGATCGATCGGATAGTGACCGGTGTCAGGGCTTCAATTTTCTGTTTCTCTCCGACTCGGCTTCGCTGAGACGAAAATGAAAATTGAAGCGCTGGCACCCCACGGCCTTCCGCACTTTCGAGAAATAACCCGGCCCTGCCCGGCAAAAATGACCCACGTGCAGATTTTTCCAGTGGAGCACTGGCCCACTGTGCCATGGAAGTGGGGGTCGGACCTGAAGATCTCCCGTAACCTCATGACGTTAAAGCAATCGACCCCGCATCGCAGGCGAGACGCCTGCGACCCCAGTGCAGGCGGGACGCCTGCGCTCCCAGGGACGCCTGCGCGAATTTCTAGGGCTTTACACGACGCTTAGGCTCGATGCTCGGATTTTCGGATTTTCGGGGCCTGTTTTCGCGTTCTAAGCGTCGGCTGGTCCGACCAACCAAAGCTCACGAGCAATGGGCTCACCACTCACGACGATGTCGCCAGCCGCAACCGGAT
>Ga0105104_10002157_pt1 | contig 14499 bp, 14 predicted proteins | sample PPLLaktember2015_3_FD_87034 | JGI IMG/M metagenome (GOLD analysis project Ga0105104, IMG submission 87034) | Freshwater sediment microbial communities from Prairie Pothole Lake near Jamestown, North Dakota, USA - PPLs Lake P7 Core (6) Depth... | ecosystem: Environmental > Aquatic > Freshwater >... | reverse complement strand
CTTCCGATCGCTCGTCGAGCAGCTCCGCTAAACGCCACAGAGCCAGCGATCGTTCCGCCGGCGTCTTCCGAGACCAGCGCCCATCGTAAAATGCGTCATGGGCAGCCCTCGCAGCGGCATCCACATCGGCGGCGTTGGCTTCCACCACCTCGGCGATCCCTTCCCCGGTGGCAGGGTTTTCGATCGCCCTTCTCTGACCATCTTTACTCTCGGTCCTTTGACCGTTAATCCAGAGCCGGTAATCCATGGTCCTTCTCCAGGTTAAATATTTAACACAGAACGGAAAATCAATACCGGGTTGGGCGGTAAGACCACCGCCCAACCGGCATCATAGTGATTATCCCAACTACCGCCCGCCAATCACGGCAATATAATTGGTCACCCATTCATGGTAGGGTACGCATTCCATCCGCCCATCGCCACAATCGGCTGTGGGTGTCTTCCAGAAGTGGATCTGGTCGAAGTTAGCCAAACCGTTGACATCACAGCCCTGGTCGGTGAGCAGTTCATTGCCCTTGCAGGCATCCAGCACAGCTGGGACAGATCCAAACCATGCCGCCAGGTCACCCTGCAGCTTGGGATTGATAGAGTGTTCGAGCCATTTGTAGCCGCAGTTTGGATGAGGGGCATCGGCATGCATCATGGTGGTATCCGCCCAGCCAGTCGTCCCTTCCACAGGGAAGACACTGGCGATGGGCTTGCCTTCCGATGCCAGAAGATTCACCTGGAAGGGCCAGGAGCTCGATGCGACGAAACCTTCGTTGGTGAAGTCATCCATCTGGATAAAGGCATCGTGCCAGTACCGGCCAACCAGCTGGCGCTGCTGGCGCAGCAGATTGAGGGCCGCTTCGAATTGGGTGCGATCCAGGGCATAAGGATCCTTAATGCCCAACTCGGGGTTGTGGCTCATCAAATACAGCGCCGCATCGGCGATATAGATCGGCCCGTCGTATGCCTGAACCCGGCCTGCGTTCGACTGCCCGTCGGGGAGGGTCGTCTCCTCAAAAACCACATTCCAGCTGGTTGGGGGATTTGTGAAGACTTCTGTGTTATACATCAGGACGTTCGGACCCCACTGGTAGGGGACGCCGTAATGCTTCCCATTTACCGTATGCCAGGGAGCATTCTGCAGGCGGGGGTCGACTGTATTCCAGCTTGGGATCAGGGCGATATTGATCTCCTGAACTCTGCCGCCCGAGATCAACCGGTTGCTGGCATCCCCGGAGGCGGTCACCAGGTCGAACCCACCTTCGTTCATCAAGGCCACCATCTCATCGGAGGTTGCCGCCACTTTAACCGTGACTTTGCAGCCGGTCTCCTTTTCAAAATCCGTCACCCAGTCATAGGCGGGATCTGTTTCCCCGCGTTCGATGTACCCCGCCCAGGCCACGATGGATACTTCGCCTTCACCTTCTCCAACGGACTGCATCGCTTCATCACCCGTTACTGGCACAACGGGTTGAGTAGCTGCCCCTGTGCAGGCGGATAATACCAGTGCAAAGATCCCAAGCACACCTAAAGCATTTTTCACATACCACTTCGTATTCATATGCCCTCTCCTCTTGCCACTATATTGTTAAATAACTGGTCCATTTTCAGGTCACAATTAATCGGTTAATTCGTGCGTATCAAATGGTCTCTTCTCCTCCTACTCTGCCCGCCACCGGCGCCCACCATCGGTGGCCACCATCGGTGGCCACCATCGGTCATTTCCGGGCAAATGCTTTCGAAACGGCTGCCAGCCTGATAGTGGTATATTCCCCCCCTTTGTTCTCCTTCCAGATTCTGTCCCATGCGGATGTGGCTTCGCCATCCCATTCTGAGACAGAAATCGCTCCTTTCACCAATCGTCAACCCTTTCCGGATTGGTTTTTGGGTCCATGGAAACCGTTATAGGTCTCTCTTGGTGGAATCCACTGATACGTATCTTTGATAATGCGGGGGATCAGGACCGTTTTTGTACGGCGCATACCCGGGACCTGGTGCAGCTTATGGGTAATAAATTCCTGTATGTCCTCGCCGCTCTTGAACATAGCCTGGAGACTGATATCCTGATCTCCGGTGGTAATTGCCACGTAACAAATCTCCGGCATTTTCAGGATCTGTTCGAGAGCCTGGTGGTGAAATCCCACATCCAATTCACAAAAGATATCCACCGCCAGGGTATAGCCAAAGGAAAGTGGGTTAACCACGGCAATAAACCGGAGAACCTCCAGGTCAAGCAGGCGTTTGATGCGGTAGTGTATGGTACGTTTGGAGACACCCAGCTTCCGAGCAATCTCCGCGCTGGACAAGCGGGCATCCTTATTCAGACACTCAATGATTTCACGGTCCAGAGTATCATATTTCGATAACATTTCTCCCCTTCGTTATATTTGATAGTATAATGAGATTTGCCGAAATGTCAATAATTTTGATGCTTAATGTCTAAATGTGCAATTTGTTGGATATGCTTTGAAGCGTTGGGAAAAGAGGCATAGCAAAAGGAGGGATTTAGATGGATTACCAGCTCTTTATTGGTGGGAAATGGGTAAATGGAAATAACCGGTTTGAGGTTCGAAACAAGTACAATCAGGAAACGATAGGGACATTTCCAACCGCCCGGCAGGAGGAAGTAGACGAGGCCGTTGGATCGGCGCAGCAGGCTGCCCAGGAGATGGCCGATATGCCGGCCCACCGGCGCAGCCAGATTTTGTCTCGAACCGCCGCGATCATTCAAGCACAGCGCGAAGATTTTGCAAAAACCATTGCCGCAGAAGCGGGCAAGGCGTTGAAATATGCGCATCGAAGTGGACCGTGGAATCTCCACCTTGACCATCGCAGCGGAGGAAGCCAAACGGATCCATGGGGAGACTGTCCCCCTGGATGCCGTACCATCGGGTGAAGGGTATTTCGGTTTTTGGACACGGCGGCCGGTCGGTGTGGTGGCTGCCATCAGCCCATTCAATTTCCCTCTCAACCTCGTTGCCCATAAAGTCGCCCCGGCATTGGCTGCTGGCAATACCGTAGTGCTAAAACCTGCCACCACCACCCCCATTACGGCGTACAAACTCTGCCAGGCGTTGGCAGAAGCCGGCCTACCCGCTGGGGCAATCAACCTGATCGTTGGACCCGGGCGGACGGTTGGCGAGTGGCTTGTAACCGATCCACGGGTGTCCAAGGTGACCTTTACCGGCAGCGCACTGGTCGGAAAACAAATTATCGAAAAGGCAGGGATAAAAAAGGTAACCCTGGAGCTGGGAAATACCTCCCCGGTAATCGTTGCTCCAGATGCCGATTTGGAGTGGGTTGCCAAACGGTGTGCCGTAGGCGCTTACTACAATTCAGGACAGGTCTGCATCTCTGTCCAACGGATCTACAGCCAGAAAGAGGTTTTTGAGCCGTTCCTCGATAAATTTGTCCAGGCCAGCGATGCCATGGTGGTCGGGGATCCTCTTGATGAGCGGGTAGACGTGGGCCCGATGATCGATCCCGGAGAAGTGGACCGTGTAGAAATGTGGGTGCAGGAAGCCCAGGCCCAGGGAGCTCAGGTCTTAACCGGCGGGAAACACGATGGAACGGTCTATTGGCCAACCGTCTTAACCGAGGTCAAGCCCGAAATGAAGGTGGTAGCCCAGGAAGTATTTGCCCCTGTTGCTGCCGTCATGCCGTTCAAGGATTTCGATGAGGCTCTCAAACTTACCGACGCGACGGAATATGGATTACAGGCCAGTATATTCACACGGGATATTAACCGGGTGTTCCAGGCGGTCCGCCGGTTGAACTTTGGAGGCGTGATCGTCAATGACATACCTGCATTCCGGGCCGATCATATGCCTTATGGCGGCAACCGGAACAGCGGATTGGGGCGCGAAGGTGTCCGCTATGCCATGGAAGAAATGACCAATATCCAGATGGTCGCCGTACGCTTAACAGAATAGTAAGGGATATTGTAAACGTGCGGTGAATCCGATATGCTCATCCCAGAACTCGCTGTGCTGGGTTAATTCGTTATTGTATCCCTGGTTGCCCATCGCAGACCACACCGCTGAAGGGGAGAGAATACCATGATCGTCAACGGCTACAACATCGCACCTGGTGTAAACCTCATCCACGCGAATTTGAAATCCGCGCGGTTGACGATGGTAAACCTGACCGGGGCGAGCATGATCAGCGGAGATTTTTTCGGCAGCGAGATGCGTTACGCCAAGCTTGGGCAATCCATGTTGAACGGCGCATTCCTTGAAAAAGTAGATTTAAGTGGAGCCAATTTACTGCGCGCCAACCTGACCGGGGCGATGCTCTGTCATTCGACTTTAATCGGGACGAACCTGAACGAAGCCAACCTGATCATGGCCGACTTTAGTGAAGCTACCCTTTGCACCTGCCAGTTGAATAAAGCCGACTTGCGGGGAGCAAAATTTTACAAATCCAACCTGGGGAATGCCAATCTCCGTGGTTCGCGGATGACCTACGCTGAGTTGAGTCTGGGAACTCTGGATAAAGCCGATTTTACCGGTTCAGATTTGACCGGGGTAAGCTGCATTCAAGCCATCGCCAGGTGGTCGATTCTGAACACCTGTGTCCTGGATGATGGCGACCTGTCGTGGTCGAATTTCTTTGAGGCATCCCTGCAGGGCTCCAACCTTCAGCGGGCTGTTCTGAAAAATACCAATTTTACCCTGGCAGATTTTTCGAATGCCAATTTGCACGATGCTGATTTGTCTGGGGCGAATTTACAAAAGGCGAATTTTAAAGGCGCCGACCTGGAAGGGGTAGACTTTAGCAAGGCAGTTTTATTGGATACCAAGATCACCTTTGAGCAGCTCTCCTATGTCCGGTCGCTTCATGGCACGACAATGCCCGATGGTACGGTTCACAAATAAACCTGCTCATTCCTTGACCGGTAAACCATAATTACAGGAATGCAGCCGGGGCGGAAAAACCGCCCCGGCTGCATTCCTGTAATGGGGGAGCTCTCAGATAGATTTATACCAGCTCGGTCAGCTTGGCGCACATTTTTTCGATGACCGGACTGATGTCGGGCTCGATATCCGTTTCTGTGGAAACAGCGATAAAAAGGGTATAGGGATCAATCGCCGAAACGACGTATTTCCCTTTCTCCCCCAATATCCAGGACCGGTGATGTTTCCCAAAGCCTAATAAACCGAGGCTGCGTTTACCAAAACTTTGAGCGGCGGTCGAAATTGAACCCAAGATCGTCTCCTCCATCATACCGTTCGCCACGATAATCCGGATGTTGCTATCGATCCCGGCTATAGCCGCCCCGAAATACCCCGGGTGTCTTACCAGGAATTCGGATAACAATCTACGGATCAGTTCGTTTTTCTGATCCTTGACGCTGGGGCCTGGTGCCGCTTCTTCCAAATGTTCGACCGTTCGCTCGTCGAGCCGCTTCGCCCCTTCCAGGAGCAGGCTGGACCAGTTGCGCCGGATGGATACATCCGTAGGTGCTGTTCCCAGATCCAGGGTAAATACTCCCTCGTCCCATGTCAGAGCCTCGAATATCACTTCCTCGCCAACCATCGACCCCATTACAGCATGGACAACTGCACCGTCCTTGAAATAAATTTTCGCCAGTGTACCTTTTCGTTCGACGAGCAGGAGGGCGGTTTTTCGATCCTGGCAGTTGTGCTGAATAATATCAGCGACCGACATGTCCTTGAGCGAGCCTTGCATGGCCATGGCAAACCCTTATCAGAAATCCTGTATCGTTTGCTGGATAGAAGAAATTGCCCGGGTGGTTAACCGGCGGTATGGTTTATCTCTTCCGGCGAGCAGTACAGCCAGGATAAACTCGGTGCCGTTCATGGAAAAAGACCGGCATACCAGTTTCTTTCCAGAGACGTCATTCATCGAGATTTCGTCGGTAAGCCCCATCCCCAGATGCTTTCTCACCTGCGAAATAATCTTTTGGATCTGAGCCACCACTGCTGCCTGAGTTTCAACGTCATCCTCCTCACCGGCGGAAGCTGCAATCGGAAGCCCATTAAAATCGGTCAGGACGGCAGCGGAAAAATTCCCCTTGTGATGTAGATCGGTTATCAAATCCAACAGGCACTGGTAGCTCGATTTTCCTGGGTTTGTCATACCTTCCTCCGGTAGGGTGTTTTCAGGTTGTCTCTTTCTGAATGTTATTCACCACTCCTGCGATGATGGCTTTGAGGGTATCAAACACCCCCTGACCTTTGCACGCCACCGCCGGTAAAGTTTTATATCCGGCGCAATTTAGTAAGCTCTGCAGAAACAAAGGTGGAAGAGCATTGGGGAGATCTTGTTTGTTCCATTGAACGACAATAGGAAGGGTAGCGATGGGGATTCCCAAGGCGATAAGATGTTTTTTCATGCTGTGCCAGGAATCCAGGTTGTCGTTAATGCGGTTTGATCCTGAATCGGCGACAAAAACGACACCATCGGCGCCGCGTAAAACCAGCTTACGGCTGGCTTCATAAAACGCCTGTCCAGGTACGGTGTAAAGCTGGATCTTGGGGGTTAAGCCGCTGATCTTACCCAGTTCAAGCTGTAAGAAATCAAAGTACAGGGTGCGGTCTTCGTATGTTTTTAAGGAGATCATCTCTCCCCGGCGCGCTGGATCAATCCGGTTGTGGATCTGCTCGAGATTGGTTGTCTTGCCGCTCAACGCGGGCCCGTAGTAAACAACCTTTAGATTGATCTGGCGAAGCTGCCAATTGATGAACATCCACTCAACCCTTCCAGATCTCATCCAATGCGTTATTGAATAGATCGGAAAGACCATCCCCCGAGATGGTTGGTTCTTCGGCATCCGGATCTGGGGGTGGATTGAGCATGATGGTGCCCAAATCGCGGGCGGTTTTTTGGATTAATCGCCGGGCCCATCCCAAGGGAACATCTTTCGAAAACTGGACCATGAAGGTCAGCAAAGATCCTGCCTCCGATATGGCGATGTGGGTTTTTTCACCTTCCCGCATGATGAGCTGGAAATCCTGGAATTCCCCTGTGATGCGAGCTATTTCCTGGCTTGCCGCCAGATCTCCCGCGATCAATGAGCCCAATGCGGTCGTCTCCACACCGGTATGGTCGCCAATCACCGATACTACCTGTCCCGACACATCCACGAGCAAGATGAATTTTGCCGGGATATTTTCCCGCAGGGAATTCATCTCCCTCTCGATATCCGCAATTTGTGAAGGGAAGATGGACGTACCGGTGCGCAGCTTGATTTTTTTGGTCGGTTGGGAGAGATCAGACATGGCTTTCTCCTATGGTTGGTGGCGGCTGGATGATAAGTCTGACCGGTTTAGCATCAATGGGTAAGTTCAGCAGGGCAAAAATCGGGGTAGCACATTAAAATTCGCCAAACAGCTTATCCAACTCATCGCTGACAGCGTTACGGTCCGATTCCGAGAAGAACCGGTTGGACTTTTCCGTTTGCTGCAGGTCATTATAAATCGTTGCAAGATTCAGCGCAGCCTGGCGGGCGTAGAACCAGACAGCCCCTAACCGGTTGTAGGAGGGACCGCGATCGATAACCAGTATTAATGTAAACTGATCTCCAACATTGATGGCGTATAAATCGGAGGATCTCCCCTCCCGGTAGGTGAGGTTGATGACCGCTTCATCATCCACAGACCGGCCGGCCTCAAGCAGGGTGGCGATTCCGCCTCCCAACAGGGCGGTTATGGCATCGATTGGCATCCCCTGTGTCGTACCCACTTCCTGAAGGATCCGTCCCTGCCCGTCGCTGAGAACGATACAGCGAGCATGCGTATCCGAAATTAAGTTTTGCAGGAGTTTATACGATTCCTGGTACAGATTTTGGGAAAGGCCAGTTGAACTTTGATCCGCTTCTTCGATACGTGCCAGCAAGTTTTGCACGAGCTGGTTCAAACCAGCCAGCTCGAAGGGTTTTCCAAGGGTGAAGCTGACAGGTATACCCAGAGATTGGGCCACACCCAGGGAATTCGGATATGCCGTCACAACCAACGCAGCCGGTGGGTTTGCCTGGAGGCATTCCTTTAAAATACTTCCTTCCTCCGTAAGCAGCCCGCCATCGACGATGACGACATCAACCTTCTGCCCTTGGAACAAGGAGCCAGCTTCATCGGGATTCGCTCCTTCGACAATCTGCGTGCCAGGTTGATGGCCGAGTAAGCTCCTCTTCAGGATGCTGCGAACCATCTCATCTTCGTCGATGATTATGGCGGTTATATTTCGCATAAAGGGTTCCGATTAATGAAATTAACTCCAAAGGGATAAGCATTGGCATCCCTTTAGAAAAGAATATACGCGTACAAATGACCACAAATATGAGGCTGTATTGATTATACTGATAAATTGCGAAAAACGGCAATCCATATTTCTGCAAAGTTCTTTACAGGTATTTACGGCCAAATTTGGAAAGTCTTGCCTGTCCTGAGGGTTGCTGCGGGGGACCGAGGTATTTCGAGAGGGGGAATTGGACTATAATCGGCTTTCCTCATCGTTGCAAATCGTGCCCGGTCTGAATTTACCCCAGGCTTACCCAGGCACGACCTTGTTTTTCGGAGGAATGGGTAGTTTCTTCGTGATCCTTGGTTTGTACTATCTTCTTACCGAAAAGAGGCTCCAGACAACCGGTGAAATCCGGAAGAGCCGGTCATTTTCGTATCGAGAGCAGGGGCAAGATGAGCAAGATACTCCAGATGAGACCGGGAACCCTATCCGGTAACCTCCGATCCATAATCCAGAAAGGTTTCGGATGGGTGGGTGAAGTTGGGGTGTCTGCCCACGACAGTCCGGATGTTCGGCTGGCCAAATCCATCTACGGGATTGCCAGCCTGCTCGTCATTCCAACCACAATGGTTTGGGGAATTACATATATCCTTTTTCGCGAATTCTCCGCCGGTGTTATATCCTTGATTTTCTCTGCGCTCTCGATCCTGATGTTTATCACGTTTGCGGCGACGCGGATATACCGTCCTTTTCTATTCTTGCAGCTCAGCCTCGGGATGATATTCCCATTTATACAAACGGTCCTCCTTGGCGGTATGCTGAACTCCAGTGCGCTGATCCTGTGGTCGTTAATCAGCCCGATCGGCATCCTGCTGCTTTTTGGGATCCGCAGGGCGGTTGTTTGGTGGATCGTCTTCGTTTTTCTCGTGATCCTGGCTGGTCTCCTTCAACCCGCCATACGGTCGTCTAACCTGCTGCCTCAGGCTGTTATCCTTACCTTCTTTGTGTTGAATATCCTCGCGGTATCCACAATCACGTTTGTTGTCCTGGTGTATTTCATAAATCAGAAGGACGTGGCTATGGAACTGTTAATAATTGAAGAGGCCAGGGCGGAAAACTTGCTGTTAAACATACTCCCCAAGGAGATTGCGGCCCGGTTAAAAGCTGGAAGCCAGACGATTGCCGAACAATATGATGGTGCAAGCATATTATTCGCCGATCTGGTGGGTTTTTCTCGCCTGACCGCCGAAATGAAGCCAGTGGAAATGGTGAATCTGCTGAATGAAATTTTTTCCCATTTCGATTTTTTGGTGGAAAAGTATGGTGTTGAAAAGATCCGGACGATGGGGGACAATTATATGGTCGGGTCCGGGGTGCCTGGGCAAAGGCCAGACCATGCCCAGGTGCTGGCGAAGATGGCGCTCGAAATGACCGAATACCTGCAGACCTACCGAGTGAGGGATGAAAAACGCATTGAATTTCGCATAGGTATAAACTCGGGACCGGTGACCGGTGGAGTGATCGGCCGGAAAAAATTTGTTTATGACCTGTGGGGGGATGTGGTAAATATCGCCAGCCACATGGAGAGTCAAGGGGTCCCCGGGAAAATCCAGATCACACAAAACACTTTCGATTTAATTAAGGATCAATTTATCTGCGAACCACGCGGCTTGATCACCGTGAAGGGACGTGGCCAAATGTCTACCTGGTATCTGGTTGGAGAGCGGCAGTCGATCCGGCTCGTGACATAATCCGTGATGAATTGAATTTAGCCTACCCGGTCAGGATCGACGATGTACTCCCACCAGTTATTGGATATTAAGTGGGTTGCGCCTGGAAAATGAGGCAGATGGCGATACCACCAGGTATGATGGAGCCGGATATCCCCGTTTCCCCATTCCCGGCAGTCCGCCGGTACTGGATCGAAAACCAGGTTGGGGTACTGGTACCAGGCTGGATGATTGCTGAGAACGCTGCGTGGATTGCCCCAGTCGTAATCTCTCTGGCTGTTGGGCGCAAAATGAATGTTTCCTACCTCTGCTCGCCCCGGATGGGTTTTGTCATAGCGGGTAAACCGTTCCCACATATTCTGAGAAGCAGGCAAATCCCGGTAGACCTGACCCAGGATGGATTCAGCCCGGTGTCCATAGCTTTCCAGCATCTCACCAACCCCGCGTTCGTAGTTGAACGCCATCAATACGAAACGCCGGGATAATTCTCTTCCTGGGTCGAAAGGTGGAGAATTACACCAGAACGCCCCAGGTCCAACCATGCGCGATTCATAGAACCCTCCAAATGGAAAACCGATCATCCATACCTCGTCGGCATCGCCGCGGTTGATCCGGTCGACCAGATGGTGATCCTCGATAAATCGACCGAAATCGACACGGTCAGGATTGTGGAATCCTCCACCTCGATACCAACCCCGCATGTATTCCTCGCTGCTGTAGACAAATCCATCTTCGAAGAGGTGAAAATCGTCCACCTCGATCTTCTCTGCGATCGTGTAGTTGGCGAATCCATAGCTGACCGAACTCAGATCGGAGATGAAATCCTGGATCAGGGTGTCTGGATCGTTCCAACCCATCCGGTGTCTTAAGTGGACCCCTCCCTCCGAAGGAAGGACCGGATCCAACAATATTAAGCAAACTTTTCTGTCCATCAGTAATCCTTTGAGTCCTCCGAAAAGATCATACCATTCAGAGGTGACAGCTGTGTGAGAATATCTCGGATCAATAGGGGCGACAGCATTGTAAAACGATGGCAGTGGGTGATAAACTTGATCATCCCTTCCTGTAAAAGGAAAAGAGATGCTTCCTAAATTTCTAAATGGAGTCCGCACCGCTGCCGATATCTTGACCGGGCCTCCATCATCGGAAAATCGTTGGGCTCAAATCCTTGGTTTGCTGTGCCTGTACCTGGGAGGTCTGGCTGCCTGGGGAAGATTTGTCGTGTGGGGAAAACTCATCCCCGGAGGAGACCAGGTTTTGCAGCTTTTCCATGACTGGGGGTGGATTACGGTTCCCAGGTTGGTCTATTTAAAGCAAGCTGTAACCGAGGCTATTCTGCCCCTGCATGTATTCAATGATCTACCCTTGAATCTTATCACGACCCGCTTCCTGGCAGTTCCTGACCAAATCCTATCTCCCCAAATTATTCTGCTGCGGTTTCTGGATCCTGGGCAGTTCACCGTTCTGCAAATCGGCTTGACTTATACCCTCGGTTTCATCGGTTTGATCTTTCTTCAGCGTAAGTTTAACCTCTCCCTGTTGGTGGTTACGGTCTTCTTCTTGCTTTTTAACTTCAATGGCCACGTCCTGGCCCATTTTAGTGTCGGCCATTTGACGTGGGGTGGCTACTTTCTCTTTACCTGGCTCGTGCTGTTTATCCTCGAGGTAATCCAGGAGAGCGGACGCCGGTGGCAGCATGTAGCGAAGATATCGATCCTTCTGTTTCTCATCCTGCTTCAGGGATCCTATCACCAGTTTGTTTACCTCCTGTTCCTGCTCGGCATTCTGGTGGTCATGTATCCGCAAAAAGCCTGGACGTGGATCCTGGCTGGAAGTTTCTCCCTCTTACTGTCCTTAGCACGGTTGGCACCATCTTTTTTACTCGTATCGGCGAGCGACCGTCTGCCTTTCCTCAAAGGCTACCCGGATCTTCAGTCGATCCTTTCCGCGCTAACCACAATTCAAAAGCCAGATGGGCTGTTGAATACCGTCGGTAACTGGGAGTCTACGCTGTTCATCGGAGTCCTTGGGGCGGCATTTCTCCTATATTTTGGTTTGTACCGCCCGTTGTTCGCACCGGGTCCATCGACAAAGCTCCGGTGGCTTGTCCTACCGAGTCTCATCCTGGCTTTCATCTCGCTTGAAAATGTGTTTTTGCTGGTATTGGATATCGTCCCGCTTCCTCCATTCACAGGGGAACGGGTATCTAACCGCATCATCAGCGTGGGTTTTGTCATTCTCCTCCTGATTGCCTGCATGGAGCTTCAGCACTGGCTGGAGACCCAGCGTGGAAAATGGCTTCCAATCGCCGGCTTAATCGGACTGATCCTATTTGAGGTGCATGACCTGTATGTGAATTTCACAACCTGGAGCTGGTTGAGTGTAATTGATGATTTTCCACCTAATTATTTTGATCCAGCTACCTATGTCATCACGAATCATTATGAGGATATCTATTACCTTGCACTCCTTGCAGGGGGACTGTTGGTGACCATAGCCAGCGCAGCGTTTCTGGTTTGGAAGGTGGTTCGCGAATCATCAAAGGTCAGGCAATCTTCTTTTGCACCCCTTCAATACCCCTCAATAAAGGTGGAACCTGATTTGGACCAACCAACGTAAATAGCAATCTCCCCATAATGAAACATGGGGAGGCTGCGTCCAGCCGCTGCGTCATGCCGCTGCGTTATGCAGGCGAAAGTGCCAGAAGGTCCGCTGCTAACCAATCCACCCTGGAATCTTCACCAGGCGGTTAATCAATGGCTTGAAATGTTGCGCACATCCAAGACGGGACGCTTAATGGTGGTGCTCGCGCTCGTATGCTTCCGCTTCCGCTTTTGTCTTGTGAATGGTGCCGTCCGGGTGCTCCGGTGGGGTGTATATCGAATATAACTTGAGCGCCTTCGTTGAAGAAGTGTTGATCACGTTGTGTTCCGTCCCGGCCGGGATGACGACGGCGGATCCGTCTTTCAGATCGTATTCTTCGCCATCCAGAACAGCCTTCCCCTCCCCGCCTTCAATGCGGATGAATTGATCCGTTTTGGCATGGGTTTCGAGGCCGATTTCTTCCCCTGGTTTCAACGCCATTACGACCAGCTGGCTGAGCGGTCCGGTAAACAAAACCTCCCGGAAATAATCATTCGCCAGGGTCTTTTTCTCAATATCCGTATGGTATCCAGCCATTTGCTTCCTCCTCATGTGCTGATCCTTTCCTGGATTGTACATTCTTTTCGCGCGGAAAACATCATTTTCGCGCGCCTTGTATACCCTTTGTTGCATACGGGGCATGTGCCTGACATATTCGGATCGCCCATTCTTTTCGAATTGGGAGAAAACAAACCCTCCTCTGCCTTCCCACGGCAAAGCAATAAAAGATAATCCCATCCAACAGAGAAACTGGAAAAAATCCGGCGAGCGGAAGGGATGGTCCTAAATCGCTCTTCCGCTCGCCAGGATTCACCACAGCTGCGTCGATCAGCAACTGCTCAATCGCAGCGGAACCTACGGTTTGAGGACTACCTTAATGCATTCATCCATTTTCTCGCGGAAGATCTTGTACCCCATCGGCGCCTGATCCAGTGTCATTTTGTGGGTGACAACAAAGCTCGGGTCGATGTCGCCGCGCTCGATACGCTCCATCAGCGGCCGCATATACCGGTGTACGTGAGCCTGCCCTGAGCGTATGGTCAGCGAGCGGTTCATCACCGCTCCCATGGGGAACTTGTCGATGAACCCGGCATACACTCCAATGACAGATACCGTACCACCGTTCCGGCATGCCAGGATAGCTTCCCGGAGTGCGATTGGGCGGTCTGTCTCCATTCGCATGGCCTGCTTGGTGCGGTCGTATAGGTAGGCGGGACCATGGCCGCGTGCTTCCATTCCCACAGCGTCGATGCAAGCATCCGGCCCGCGCCCACCGGTCATCTCCTTCAGGTTTTCGAGCACATTCCCGTCGTCGAAGTTGATCACCTCCGCCCGGCCTGCTTCGGCCATCCGCAGGCGCTCGGGGATATGGTCGATGGCAATCACCCTGTCTGCACCCAGCATAAATGCGCTCCGGATGGCGAACTGACCCACCGGCCCACATCCCCATACCGCGATCGTATCGCCGGGTTGGATATTGCACATCTCGGCGCCCATGTAGCCGGTGGGAAAAATATCCGATAGGGGCAGCACCTGCTCATCGGACAGGTTCTCAGGAACCTTCAACGGGCCCACGTCGGCAAATGGGACACGTACATATTCAGCCTGCCCGCCTGCAAATCCACCGAGCATGTGGGAGTAACCATAAATACCGCTCGGGGAATGGCCGAAGATTTTCTCGGCCATCCAGGCGTGGGGGTTTGAGTTCTCGCATAAGGAATAATCCCCTGCCTGGCATGCCATGCAGCTTCCGCACGAGATCGGGAAAGGCACGACCACACGGTCGCCTACCTGAAGGTTTTCAACTCCGCGCCCTACCTCCACCACCTCGCCCATAAACTCATGGCCAAGGATATCCCCTTTCTCAACGGTGGGGACATAGCCGTTATATAGATGCAAATCCGAACCGCAGATGGCGCTGGATGTAACCCGG
>Ga0105104_10002156_pt1 | contig 14500 bp, 13 predicted proteins | sample PPLLaktember2015_3_FD_87034 | JGI IMG/M metagenome (GOLD analysis project Ga0105104, IMG submission 87034) | Freshwater sediment microbial communities from Prairie Pothole Lake near Jamestown, North Dakota, USA - PPLs Lake P7 Core (6) Depth... | ecosystem: Environmental > Aquatic > Freshwater >... | reverse complement strand
GGCCGACGATCGACGATTCACGATTCACGATTCACGATCAACGGATAATGGAAGGGGAAACCGACTACAGCCCCCTGGATTTGAATTTAACTCGAATATTAGTCTTAACTTAGCAGCATTCCACCCTGTCCACTTTGTCACCCCAACAATAAACAGAAAAAAACATTGTCTTGAAAAGGGATTAATGATATAATGATCCCATGAGTCATATAATTATAATCGATTTTTCAGAGTATTATAGTCGGTTAACGGCTTCACCATGGTGAACATGAAAGGATCATCACATATCAATATAATTAAATCATCGATCTTTTTAAGGAGGAAACTCAAATGACCCAAGGAATGACAATCTGGGGTTGGATTTTCTTTTTTGCCGGTTGGGGAACCATCACCGGTTTTACCTTGTATTGTTTCAGTAGAGTATTATTAGCAAAGAAAAAGAAAGCAGTCAGCATTCAAGCAGGCGGGAGAGCGCAGTGGGCATCCCGAATCGGTTTGATCCTGGCAATGGCAGGCAATGCCATCGGTTTAGGAAACTTCCTGCGATTCCCGGTGAAAGCCGCAGCCAACGGCGGCGGCGCTTTCATGATTCCCTATTTCCTCGCGTTGATTTTCCTGGGAATCCCCCTGATGTGGGTGGAATGGACAACAGGACGCTTCGGCGGCGTACACGGCCACGGCACTACGCCCGGCATGTTTTCTTTAATGTGGAAAAATAAGAGCGCCAAATACCTGGGCGCTTTAGGTATCTCCATACCCTTCGTTATCGTTGTCTATTACAATTTCATCGAATCCTGGACCCTGGGTTTCGCCTGGTTCTCAGCCACAGGAAAGTATTTCGGTAATACCAACCGGGAAGCCATGAACCATTTCCTCAAAGGTTTCCAGGGCGCAGAAAGCAACGAGTTTTTTACATCCATAATACCTGTGTTGGTTTTCCTGGCAATCGCATTATCACTCAATTACTTTTTTCTCCGCAAGGGAATATCCAAAGGCATCGAAGTATTAGCCAAAGTAGGCATGCCGGTGCTCTTTGTTTTCGGTTTAATATTGGCCATTCGTGTTTTAACTATGGGAACCCCGGACCCCGCTTTACCGGATCAAAGCGTTATGAACGGGCTGGCGTATATATGGAACCCGGATTTCAGCAAATTGTCATCGGCAGATGTATGGTTGGTGGCCGCGGGCCAGATATTCTTTACCTTGAGCCTGGGGCAGGGAATCGTCAATACTTATGCTTCTTATTTGAAGGAAAACGACGATGTGACCTTGAACGGATTGACTACCTCCGCCACCAATGAATTCGCGGAAGTCATTTTAGGCGGGACAATCGCTATCCCATTAGCGGTAGCCTTTTTCGGGTTAAGCGGGACAAAAATAATCGCCGGCGAAGGGGCCTTTAACCTGGGTTTTGTTTCATTGCCGGTTATATTCCAGAAGATTCCCTTTGGGCAAATTTTCGGTTCCATGTGGTTTTTACTTCTTTTTATTGCAGGGATTACCTCTTCTGTGGCCATGACATCCCCGGCCGTTGCCTTCCTGGAAGATGAGTTTAAATGGAAACGCTCCAAAGCGGTTAATGTTGTTTTTACTGTTTTGGCAATATCCACGCTCCTGGTGGTCATTTTCTTCAAATTCGGGTTCCTGGATGAAATCGATTACTGGGCCGGTACCTTCGGTTTGGTGGTTTTTGCTACCATTGAAATCATTATCTTCTCCTGGATTTTCGGGATTAAGAAAGCCTGGGAAGAGATGCACCACGGCGCAGACTTGCGTGTTCCCACGATATTCAGGTTCATTATTAAATATATCACTCCGCTTTACATGTTGGTTTTACTGGGTGTATGGACTTACCAGGAAGCCATCGACAAGCTGTTGATGAAGGATGTTCCTGCTGCCAATAAACCGTACTTGTGGGGCGCCCGCGGGCTTATTGTCGTACTCATATTGCTGACCCTGTGGATGGTACGCATCGCATGGAAAAGCAAAAAAGAAGATTTAGAATATGAGCAGGCAGTCCGGGATATTAGTAAATAATAAGCAGTAAAGCAGTTGATTCGAACCGTTGAAGAATAGCCCACGAATGAGACGAATTTTCGCGAATTAAAAAAAGGAAGTAGAGACGCTGCATGCAGCGTCTCTACTGAATTGAAATAGATGAGTACTGCCGCTGTGATTATTTTTTTAGTAACCTACGCGGGCGTTGCCGTAGGGTCTTTCCCCGGCCTTACACTGGACCGGACAGGAATTGCATTGATCGGTGCGATTTGCATGGTGGTAGGCGGGGTATTGAAAACCCCCGAAGCCCTGCACGCCATCGATGCATCCACGATACTCCTCCTGTATGCGTTAATGGTCATATCGGCCCATTTCCGCCTCTGCGGTTTCTACACTTACATGGCCCGCATCATTACCCGCCAGATGGAAAATCCGGCGAAATTCTTGTTCGTTTTAATGCTGGTTTCAGCTCTTCTATCCGCTTTCCTGGCCAATGATATCGTTTGCCTGGCGTTTACCCCTGTTTTGTGCGTCGCGGTCTCCAATGCCAGGTTAAACCCTTTCCCTTTCCTCATCGGTCTTGCAGCTTCCAGCAATATCGGTTCTGCGGCCACCATCATCGGCAATCCCCAAAATATGCTCCTGGGCCAGGTGGGAAAATTAAACTTCGCCCATTTCTCTCTTTATTGCATTGTCCCTGCCGCTGTATCCCTGATCGGGGCTTTTTTTATCATCCTGCTCCTATACCGCTGGAAATTCCATCTTCCGCAAGCTAAAAATATCGACAGGAAACCGCAGGACTGGCCCGACTATAACCCCTGGCAAAGCACCAAAGGAATCATCATCGTCATGATCCTGGTGGCATTGTTTTTTACAAAAGTCCCCCGTGAACTCTCGGCAATCGCTCTTGCGGGTGTCATCCTATGCAGCCGCACCATGCACAGTCGTTCCATGTTGGCCCTGGTAGATTGGCATTTGATTACCCTTTTTTGCTCCCTCTTCATCGTCATCGCCGGCATCGAAGTCACCGGCTTACCCCAACGAGTCATGAACGACCTGGCTAACCGGGGCATTAACCCCACTAACCCTTTTAATTTAATCGTATTAACTACATTCTTAAGCAACATCGTCAGCAACGTCCCGGCAGTGATGCTCCTGGTTAAATTCCTTGATCCCCAAAACCCCGCCATGTGGTACATCACTGCCCTTGCTTCCACTTTCGCCGGGAACCTGGTTACTATAGGCAGCATCGCCAACTTGATCGTGATCGAAGGAGCCCGCGGATGCGGAATAAACCTCACTTTTAAAGAACACGCCCGCGCCGGTATCCCCATCACTTTGTTTTCGATTTTAGTCACGCTGGTTTGGGTATGGCTTTATTAGCCTGTATCTCGTATGGGTGAAAGAATCACAATATAAACGGAGTCAGACAATGCCACGAAATCGTGCAATATCTCCCGGCACTGCAATCGAATCCCCACGCAGTGGGGGGAAAGTAACGTGGAAACCGGGCACCATGATCTACCCACTCCCGGTGGTCATGGTGAGCTGCGGAAACAACGAAACAAAAACAGGGACAGGATTCAATATCGTTACAGTCGCCTGGACCGGTATCACCTGCACCGAACCTGCCATGTGTTATATATCTCTACGACCGGAACGACATTCGTATTCTATTATTAAACAAACAGGAGAATTCTGCATCAACCTGACTACGGATAAATTGGCTTTTGCCACAGATTGGTGCGGCGTAAAATCCGGCAAAGACCTCGATAAATTTAAGGAAATGGGTTTAACCGCCATCCCGGGTATTTACACCGGGGCGCCGATGATCGCCGAATCACCGGTTAACATCGAATGCAAAGTGAAAGAAATCAAGCCCCTGGGTTCCCATCATATGATCCTGGCGGAAATACTGGGGGTTCACGCTTCGAAAGAATATTTCGATCCTAAATCCGGGGCTTTCGACCTGGCGCGGTCCAATCCGATATGCTACTCCCACGGAAAATACTACAGCCTGGGGCGATTTATCGGGAAATTCGGTTTTTCCGTCGAAAAGAAGAAAAAAAAGAAGAAACGAAAACAGGAATAGAAGAAAATTTTTAAAAATCAAGTGGGAAGATGCAAACTAGTTGAATTATTGGCACTTTTGTGGTAAATTGATATCATGAAGAACTTAGTACTTACCTCATTATCCAGTTCAAGTGCCGTCAGTCAAAAAGGAAATTTTATTTCGCTTATCGCCGAAGCCAGTCTTGTCGGGAAACTAACACTGCTGGTTCTCCTGTTATTTTCTATCATTTCATGGGCTATCATTATTTTTAAATTGGTGGAATACTCGAAAGCGAAAAAGAACGCACACCAGTTTGTCCAATATTTCAGGAAAACCAAGAATTTTTCTGAAATCAACAAGTTTGCTGCTTCATTCCGGAACAACCCGCTGGGAGAAATATTCAGGTATGGTTACAAAGAGTTATCCCTGCAATTGGGGGGCGATCCATCTCAACCGGAATCCATAATTAACCTGGAGAGTTTGAATCGCTCGCTCATGAGAGCATCCAATTCGGAGATCGTTCGCCTGGAACGGCTAAACGGTTTCCTCGCTACAACAGCCAGCGTCAGTCCTTTTATAGGTCTTTTCGGGACCGTGTGGGGAATCATGACGGCTTTCCAGGAAATCGGTATCCAGATGAATGCGAACCTGGCTACAGTGGCCCCTGGGATCGCCGATGCGTTGATCGCTACGGCCCTGGGTCTATTTGCCGCTGTACCGGCAGTCATTTTTTATAACCTCCTGCTCAATAAACTGAAGGTCCTGATTTCCAGCATGGAAGATTTTATCATGGAATTCCTCAACGTGAGTGAAAGGCTGAAGTAATATGCAAGTGAAAACCAATAAAAACGGGAAGCTGCAATCCAACCTTTCTGAAATCAATGTTACTCCATTGGTGGACGTGATGTTGGTGCTGCTGATTATTTTTATGGTGACGGCTCCCATGATGCAGTCGGGCATAAAAGTGAACCTGCCCACCGCAGAAACACGATCCGACCCCAGCTCGGGTGGACTGGTCATTACCATCACCAAAGATCATTATATTTATATGGATAACCAGGTCATCAACCTCTTTTTATTGGAAAGCCGTATAAAGAACTTCGTGTGGGGCGATAAGAAAAAGATCGTATTCATTAAAGCCGATAAAACAGTTGATTATGGTTTCGTGGTGGATGTAATGGATGCGTTGAAACAAGCGGGCGTCGAAACGGTGGGTATGATCGTGGAGAATAAATTAAAAAAATGAAACTAAAAGCCGCGGTTGCTGTTTCTGTCATCCTCCATATCTCCATTTTTGCCATTGCCATCTACATGCCCACAGAAAAGAAAAGCACCGGGACTACGATTTACGTGGATTATTACAATATCGGCGGCGGTGGGGGAGGTGGAGGTAAAGGTAGTGGAGCAAAAAACGACGGAACTTCCCTCAAAACAGAACCTCCATCGGGAAGACAAAGCGTCAAAGACTTAACGACGAAAACCGATGAGCCTCAATCTTCACTGCGTTACCCGGTCGAACAACTCAAAAAAGACAAAAAGAACCAAAAACCGGATAAAAAAAAGACTCAAAAATTAATCGAAGTGGTCCGTAAAGATAAAGAAAAGCTGAAAAAAGATACGCCGATGGTGGATGTGACCCGTCGAGACGTCACACCTTCCAATGTCTTGAAAACAGGAATTATCGGCGGCGATGGAAAAGGCGGAAGCGGGGGATCCGGCGGAGGTTCCGGCGGAGGAATCGGAACTGGAACAGGAACCGGTTACGGCCCGGGCTCCGGCCCGGGAAGCGGTTTCCCTTATGCCTACTATATTGAAACATTGAAGAATAAAATTTCCACTTCCTGGTACAGTGCGCTGGTTTCCCCGGGATTAAGAGGTAAATACACGGCTTCCGTCTATTTTAAAATCCTTCGAAACGGCCAGGTCAAAGACCTTCAATTGGAAACCAAAAGCGGCAATGACTCCCTGGACCTCTCGGCACTCAGGGCTGTGGAAAATGCCGCACCTTTCCCACCTCTTCCCAACGATTACATCGGCGGCTTTTTACTGGTTCACTTCGAATTTGCATGGGAGAAAAAATGAAACGAAAAAGAATGATTAAACCTGATTTTGAATCCATTTTATATTTTGCTTTAAAGCGAGTTTTATTTTGTTCGTGTGTTTTTATCCTGGGGATTCTCCTTTTTAATACGGATCTGCCGGGCCAACAAGAAGTACGAATCCGTATCACGGAAGGAATGCCCATGATTCCTGTGGCAATCCCGGGATTCCGGGTAACGGAAAACTCTGTGGCGGATCAAACGGTACAGCAGGAAATCTATGAGGTCCTGTGTAATGATTTAAACTATTCGAGGGTTTTTAAACTGGTCCCCAAAGAATACCACAGCTACATCCCGAAATTCGACCCCAACAATGTCCGCTTTAAAGATTGGGCCTCCATCCAGACGAATATTTTATTGGCGGGTGAATTGGAAATCTCCCCGGAAGGGCGAATCATTTTTACCATCAAGGTATATGATATCCAGGGTGAAAAGTTCATTTTCGGGCGAAATTTCGGGGGTCAGAAAGAGTTTACCCGTTTAATTGCCCATCGTGCAGCGGACGAGATGATGAAATATTTTGGCGAAAAACCGATTTTTACAACGAAAATCGTTTTTGTTTCCAGCCGGGACGGCAATAACGAGATTTACTTGATGGATTATGACGGTGCCCGGACAAAACGGATTACCTTTAATGATAATGTGGATATGCTTCCATCGTGGAGTAAAGATGGAGAAAAGATTCTATACACCTCCTACAGGAATAATAACCCGGACCTCTACATGTTCTATTTATATACGGGTAAAACGGAGGTAATCTCCAACCGGAAAGCCAATTATGCTGCTGATTGGTCCCCTGAAGAGGACAAAATCGTCTATACTTCCACGAAATCCGGTAATGCGGAAATATACTTGCGAGATATGAAGACAGGGAGAGAAAAACAGCTTACTTTTAATCTCTTTATCGATACGACTCCTAATTGGAGTCCCAATGGGAAAGATATCGCTTTTACGTCGGAGAGAAGCGGTTCGCCGCAGATATATATCATGGATGCGGAGGGGACCAATGTACGCCGGATCACCTATGAGGGTACTTATCATGATTCGCCGGCATGGTCGCCGGACGGCACACGTTTGGCTTATGTCTCCCGGATTGAAAATCGTTTCGATATCTACATTTACAATATCAAAGATAATACGATGGCAAAACTCACCGAAGAAAGCGGGAGAAATGAGAATCCCGGTTGGTCCCCGGACGGCAGGCATCTTATTTTTGCTTCGAACCGAACGGGGGTATACCAGGTTTATTCAATCGATTATGACGGTACCAATTTACGTCAACTCACCTTCACCGGTGACAATAAAATGCCCAAGTGGCAAAAATAATTATTCTCCCCCGCCCATAACGGATAACGGATAACGGATTACGGATTACGATTTACGGTTTACCCGGAACGGTACGAATAAACCCTAAGGCCGGTCAAATAGCAAAATTTCAGTAGTTCGTTGATTTTATTCTCCAGGGTGAAATTCATTCCATCTTTGGCCTGATCCGACAATTTAAAACTGACTACAACGTCATCTTTCGCCATTTCTGCAATTCTTGCCAGTTGGCTTTTAATGACTTCTATTTCGTCATCCGCTATGTCACCTTCGATAGTGATTAGGATTAAGTTTCCAATTTTTTCAACCAGGTACATGGTAAACCTTTTTTTTTAGTATCGTTTTTTTTTTAAGATATATAGTATAAACCACACTCAAAAATAATTCTACTTCAAATAAAAAAAATAATCCAGTACAAAATATTTTTTTCCCGCAATTTGTGTGAAAATGTGGGGGCAATTTTCTCACGAAAAGAGCCCCCTTGTGCGATTACAGTTTTTTTATTTCTATTTCAATTGTTTTAAAATTTCATCGATGGCGGCATCCAATTGGGGGTCTTTGCCTTCTTCGCGATCTTTGAACGTATTCTTAACCGGGATGTCCGGGGAAACGCCGGTGGATTCGATATCTTTTTGATCCAGGGTATAGCATCCCCAGGAGGGTAAGCGGAAATATGATTCATCTACGAGGGAGTTCCCGGAAGTAAAAATCAGCCAGCGGTAGGTTTCGGTGCCGATGATTTTTCCCAGTTTTAATTCTTTGAAACCGGCAGCCGTCATTTCCGCGTCGCTGAGGGATTGCTCGTTAATGAGTAAGACAATGGGTTTTGCTGCAGGTGCGAAGTTAGGTTGGGGGGCAAAACGGCCTTCGCGGTACTTCCACAACGTATAGGGACGTTGGGTGAGGAATTTCAGTACGGCATCATGTACGTTTCCGCCGGTGTTGTACCTCAAATCCAGGATGAGGGCATCCCGTTTCAAAGCTTCTGTGGTCATTTCCACCATGAAATTATTTAGTTCGGAGAAGCCCATGTTTTTCATATGAATATACGCGATGCGTTTATTGCTGCGATCATCCACACGCTGTTGGTTTTCCCTGATCCATTCGTCATAGAGGTTCTGTTTAAATTGGAACGGAGCAGCGGGGTGTAATTTTACAGGAAATTCACGTTCTGCGCGTTTAAAGGTCAAGGTCAATTCATCGTCCAGTGCGGGAGCAATGAAATAGTATTCCCGGTCGATCGAAGGGTCTATGCGGTAATTATTGACAGCCACCAGGACGTCGCCGGGTTTGATATCGACTCCTTTTTTGTCTGCCGGGGAATCGATAACCACCTTTTTAACCGCATAGGGGTTTTGATTTTCAAATAGAATACCGGTTTCCATGCTTTTTAAGGAATAGAAGGTTTTTTCTTCATCGCCCCTGGAGCTGAAACCCAAATGAGATGAGTTGAGTTCGCCCAGCATGTCGCCGATCAGTGTTCGTAAATTGAAACGTGATTGAATGAAGGGTAAAAAGTCCCGGTATTTTTCTCTTATTTTTTTCCAATCGCTGCTGTGGAATTTTTCATCGTAGTAGTTTTCTTCTACTCCTGCCCATAATTCATCGAACATCTGGTTGAATTCCGAGCGTAAATTACGTTGGAACGTATAATTCATGTTAATGGGTGTGAACTTGTTCTGGGTGAGGTCCACTTCGCCGATTTTTCCATTGGCCAGCGAATAGTATTTATCATTGGCTTTAATGATATAGTTGGTGCCGGCGGTTCCTTCGATTTTTTTGGTTTCGGGGGGGTCGAAGGGTTTAAGGGTGGTTTTCCACATGTTAAAGTCGGTGCCGTCGTGGTTTGAGATGTAGACAACGATATCATTATCTTTATCTTTGAAGACAAAGGGGTTGTACTGGGTGCCCTCGCCGGGGGAAATCCGTTCCCACCGTTTGGCGATTTCATTAAAATCAAACGAGATCACAGGGAGTGTGAGTTTTGTTTCTTCGTTTTCCTTGGGCTTGTTTTTTTCTTTATCGTTGTTTTTTTCTTTGTCTTTCGCCGGGTCGCTTTCTTTTTCTTCGAATACTTTATCCAATTCGGTGGACTTGAAAGGTTTCATGAATTTTTCCAGGGGAACCCGGAAAATCTTCGTATCGTTACCGCCATTGGGAAAGTCGGGTTGATAACGGTTGGAGTAAAAATAGATGTATTTTCCATCGGGGGACCAGAATGGGGCGCTTTCCGAAATGCCGGAATCGGTAAGGTTGGTGGCTTTGCCGGATTTCAAATCGTGGATAAAAATATCTTTTTCAAAATTTCGATAAGCTGTATAAATGATATAGTTATTGTCCGGGGAGAAATAAGGTTGGTCGTTATAAAACCCCCACAATTCATCTTCGGTAATAGTTTTGGACTGGAAAGTCGTTAAATCCAACTCGCAAACTTTGTTTCGACCGCTGACGTAAACGGCGCGGGATTTATCGTTGTTGAGGGCGATATTGCGATCATTCGCTTCATTGAAAGTCAAACGGGTTTCTTTATCGTTTTTGTTAGATTGGATTTTGAAGAAGTTGAGCCAGCCGTTAACGGTCTGGTTGAAAATGATGGTTTTGTTATCTTTAAGCCATTTGACTTCCATAACGCGACCTTCCGGGGCTGTATCCAGTTTTCGGATTAATTTACCGTCGATATTTGAAATAAATAATTCCCCGCGAGAAGAAAAGGCGATTTTTTTGCCGTCCGGGGAAACGTCGAAAAAGGTGATTTTGCCATCTACGTTGAAATTCTGGACAGTTTTTAGCGTGTCGTTCCCGGCCAGTTGAAGGGGTATTTTTTTTGTTTGTTGTTGGGCAACGTCATAGATATACAATCGGTAATCTTTTTCAAACACGATTTTTTCCCCGTTGGCGCTGACCTGGGGGGCTTTGATGGAGGAATCGAAAGAAGTCAGTTGTACAGGTTCTTTGTCTTTCAATAAAAAGAGGTTATACTCGTTGTTGAAGCGGTCGGATACAAAATATAAATTTCCTTTTTGATCGATAGTGGGCCAGAAGTCTTTGCCTTCGTAGTTAGTATGTACGATGAATTCCTTGGTTTCGAGATTATAGGATTTGATATCCGGGTTATATTCGCCTTTGTACCGTTTTCTCATTGCTTCAGATTGGCTTTCGAAGGTATCGGTAAAGAAAAAGGTGCCGGTTTTGGGATGTTGGACAACGCCGTGAACAGTGTTGAAATAGTGTTCAAAAAGGCGTTCCGGTGTTCCGCCCCCCGGTTTGATTTTATATTCGGTGAAACTGTTGTAGCGGGAGGAGTAAAAATAGATATATTTAGAATCCCATGACCATGAGTCGACGATGTCGTTGGATTCGTGATGGGTGAGTTGTTTGATGGTGCCGCCTTCCAGGGGGATGATGTAAATATTGGCGTTTCCATCCTGTCGCCCGGAGAAAGCAATCCATTTCCCATCCGGTGAGAACCTGGGATGGGTTTCTTCGCCTTGCATCCCGGTTAAACGGAAAGCTGCGCCTCCTGAAGCACTGACCATCCAGATATCCCCTTCGTAACTGAAGGCGATTTTTTGTCCGTCGGGGCTGAGGGCGGGTGTAGTCGGGAAATAGACCTCATTTCCTTTGAGTTCCGGTAAACCCACCAAGCCGAAATACAATAAAACGATCAGGTGAAGAATACTTTTTAAGAATCTCTTCTTTCGATTCGTATTCGTTGATTTTTGTGTCACTAGGGCCTCCTTGATCACATATTATTTCTTTGATTAACATTCACATTGGTTCTTTTTTAAATAACTTGATACGTTATAAATTAGCCGATAGTTTAAAAGCGAATACTTACCCGGTAATTTTTTTTTCGATACATCGGATACAGAGACCCGCAAAGCTGATATTAATAGGTTTTTGGCACATCATGCACCGGGCATCCGGGTTATTATCATATTTGACGTGTTCGATGATGTCCCACATGTTGTTTTTGATGAAATCGTGCATGAGTGTGATGGCGTCCCGCATAGTCTCGGGTAGTATTTCCGAGTAGTCGGCAATGAAACATTCGCGGCAGGGTTCCAGGTCTTGCATGTTGTCGGAATGGGCTTTCTCTCGTATTTCTTTCATTTTATTCGAAGTCCATATCTCTTCCAGGTCTTGTTTGAGTAGGTTTCCCAGGATGCACCGGCCGTGGAAGTCCACGCAGCAAATGACCATATCGCCATTACTGAGGACATTGATCTCGCGGTACGGTTTGATCTGTGGGCATCCGCGGCGAAGGTTCCAGGTAGGGGAGAGGGCTATCTCGCGGTTATCTACTATCCCGATATGGTTGGTAATGGTGGTATATTCGATTTCGTCGCAAAAGGGTCCCCAGGATTTCACAAAATCCACGATATCCCGGTTGTCTTTCATCAGGATCGTGGAGATGCGGATGCGGGGTAAAGTTCCCGCACTATCCCTCATTTCTTTCATTTTTTTGACATTATGAACGATTTGATCGAAACTTCCACCGATGCGGATACTGTGATATGTTTCCGGTGTATACCCTTCGATGGAAAATTTGATCATATCGAGTCCCGATTTGATGCAATTGGCCATGTGGCTTTCGTTGAGTAGTTGGCCGTTGGTGCTGATGAAAACGGAGAACCCGTTTCGTTTGGCGTAGGATATCATCATGAACAGGGATTTATTCATGAAGGGTTCGCCCATATTCAGGAAGAGGTTTCGGATATTGGTTTTTAAGAGCTTATCGATGATGGTTTTAAAGTTTTCGAAGCTCATCGTGGTGATGGGTCTGGGGTTGGTGGGATGGGAGCACATCTTGCATTTCAGGTTGCATTTTGAGCTCAGTTCCATCGATACGGTAGCCAGGTTATCGATCGAGTGAATATCTGTTTGGTTCATCGGGTGTTCTCCATGTGACATTTTTTCACTACTTTTCCATTTTACCGGAAAAAGGAAAGAAAGTAAATTCCTAATGTCTATTCAAAATCCACGGTCTAATTTATATTAAATCTAAAAAAGTCTCTCACAGGGCGCACGGAGAGCACGGAGGGAAAAAAAGATGGTCCCTGTGATCTCTGTGAGCTCCGTGAGAGATAAAATATAACTTATGTGTTGAATCCAGTGTTTCTTGTTTCTTGGTTTGCTTTTTTTCTCAAATTGTGGTAGTTTATTACGGGCTTAACAAATTCATCGTTGTTAAGGCTTAGGCGATTGAAATGAATGTCTGTAAATTCAGTAAAGAACGAAAATGCCCGGAATGCCGGGGAATCATCAAACAAGGACAGACAGAACTGAATTATGATTTGGATAAAGTAAGTGTCATTATAAAGAATGTTCCGGCTAGCATCTGTATGAAATGCGGGCATTCATTTCTTGATGGCCACATCGCTGAAGATGTGAATCGTTTGGTAAACAGGGTTACCGAAGACCTGGATAGCTTTACCAAAACCCATCCCCAATTGGGGGATCACCATCGCGAGTTTGCTATTGCAGTATAGTGAAATAAATTACTTTTCAATTTCAAAGGGAGGTTAAATGCCGCATTTAACATTGGAGTATTCGAATAATTTACCTGTGCCTGTGGATTTCAAAGCACTTTTTAAAAACTTACATGAAGCGTTAATCGTGATTGGCCCGTTCCGGTTGGAAGATATTAAGAGCCGTGCGATACCCTACCCGGAGTATTATATTGGGGTGGGGCTGCCGGAAAATGTTTTCATTCATTTGACTGTATCTATCCTGAGCGGGCGTGATGTCGATTTTAAGAAACGCATCGGCGAGCGGATGCTTTCTATTTTGCGAGAAACATTTTTAAAAACCTGTTTGAAACGACGGTGCGATATTACGGTGGATATCCGGGAAATGCAAAGAGAAACATATTATAAAGCAGTGAATGAATAAGATTTCTGGTAGTAGTTTCATAGAAGAAGAGATGAATCCCAAAGACATGGGGAGGGTGATTACTGTGTTGGGTTAGTGAACTATTTTATAGACAATAATCCCGTTTTTGTTCACCGGCATGTAATGCACTCCCATGTAAGTATGCCTTTTTTGCCCGCCAACATAAATGGTATCATAACCGAAAGGGAGGGTGTTCACGATTAAACCCTGGGGCGCTTTCACTACTTTGTAAACACCTCTACCCGGCTCATACGTGTAATAAACACCCTGGCAATGATAGTACGGCGCCTGCCCCATGTAAATCTCTTCATATCCTTCGGGAAGTTCAGGAACTTCCGCTTCGTTTGGGGGTTCTATAACAACATAAGAACGCAGGTTAATATCATAATAGTAATAGGTTCCCATATAATAATAGTGAGGCTTATTGTTGATAAAAATCTGCCGGTACCCTGGGGGAAGCGTAGTAATACGGGCGCCGATGGGTCCTAAACCCACATAATAACCCGAACTCCCGGGCCAGTAGTAGTGACCGTTGTGGTAATAGTACTTTTTCCCATGGACGTAAACAATGGTGTGCCCGTTAGGCAAAACCGTAACTGTTCTCCCATAGCGGTGGTTACCGGAGTCGCCGGGGCGGGGAGGAGGCGGAGCAACTACCGGTTTTCCCGGCTTATTTTTCCGGTAAGATTCCGGGTTGTGGTAGTAGGATTTTTTTTTCTGGCTGTTACTGCCTTTGTATTTTTCCTCTCCGGGTGCTGCATTTAACACTGACCAGGAAACGAAAGAGAATACGATCATCATACAAACGGCAATTAAAAAAGATTTATTCGAATTTTTAATAGTCATCTTTTTCCTCCTAAAAAATCTATCATCATCATCGTTGTGTTTCATAATTAATATAATATAATATAATAGAGAATCCCTCTTGTCAACTGTGCCGGTTCTTCCCGGATTAACAATCATTTTATCAGAACCCTTTTGTAAACCATCACGGATGGACGGGTTCCGGCACCTCCTATAAAACCTTTGAATCAGAGTTTCTCAATTTCGTCTATCGAAAGCCCGGTAACATTTGCAATCACATCATAACCGATATGTTGGAGTTTCAAGTTCCGGGCAATATTGCATTTTT
>Ga0105104_10002154_pt1 | contig 14504 bp, 9 predicted proteins | sample PPLLaktember2015_3_FD_87034 | JGI IMG/M metagenome (GOLD analysis project Ga0105104, IMG submission 87034) | Freshwater sediment microbial communities from Prairie Pothole Lake near Jamestown, North Dakota, USA - PPLs Lake P7 Core (6) Depth... | ecosystem: Environmental > Aquatic > Freshwater >... | reverse complement strand
GTTGAGCCAAATTTTCGAGGACCGAAAATTGGCGAGACGGGTCCCCGGAGCCGATGACCGGCGAAGGGGTGAAGTGGAAGGGGAAACCGACTACAGCCCACTGGATTTGAATTTAACTCGAATATTAGTCTTAACTTAGCGGCATTCGGGACAGTCAAGAAAAAATATGCACGCGCCGAGCACGGCCATCGTCATCGTCGTGGCTTTTAGGACATCGTTGAGGTAATTAGGACATCGTCGAGGTTTTTAGGACATCGTTGAGGTAATTTTGGACATCGTCGAGGTTTTTAGGACATCGTTGAGGTAATTTTGGACATCGTCGAGGTTTTTAGGACATCGTTGAGGTAATTTCGACATCGTTGAGGTTTTTAGGACATCGTTGAGGTTTTAACCTCATCGGTTGCATGATTTGCATTAAAAACCACAAAATTACCTCGCCGTTCTAAAAAAATTGCATTCAATTGTCCTGTTTAGGACAAAGCTTTCGATAATTGCATTAAGATGAGGTAAAAAAGGACAAATTTTGCAAAAAAAGCTTGAAATTGTCCTAAATACCTCGATCATGCAGACAGGGCCATATAAACCACCGGTTCTAACCGTTTTTTCTGCTGTGGGCGGTTAAAGTTTTTTTCAAAATTAGAACTGCAGAGCCGATACGTCAATGCAGCAATTCATTGAATTAGGTCAGCCTATCGAGCTTTCGGCTGCTTCCCCGGTAAAACGCAAATTGGAGCGGGTCGTGCGCATCCCGGGTGAAGATGAAGAAGATATCTATTTCAAATTCGCCCCTTTTGTTCATGTGGACCGAGACGGTTTTATATATGCCTTTGATCCCAACTCCCACAATTTTTTTTATAAAATATCCCCGGCCTGGAAGCTGCTTATGCAAATCGGGAAGCCGGGCATCGGACCGGGCGACATCCGGTGGCCGAAAGAGTCGAAGGTCTACGGGGAAGATATTTTTGTCCGGGAAGATTACAGCCTCTCGATTTTTAACCGCGGCGGCAAGTTCAAAACTCCACAATACGATAAAAAAAAATTTTTTTACAAAAAATAAATAAATATGTTGCTGTTTAATAAATTTTGTGTTAAATTTTATCCTCGATAAAATTTAGGAGGTAACAATGAATTTCGACCCGGAAATCCTTGCAATGAGCAAATCCTTTGAAGCACTTAAAAATCTTAGGAAATCCCAGGTTAAACGCGTCGTGGTTTGGATATCCGACCGATGCGGATTAACCGAAGGAAAAGAGTGCGAAGAAGCAACCTTTTTTACTTTGGAACCCGAGGAACTAAAAACCGAACCGGTTGAAGAAGCCGAAGTTGAAGTTGAAGATGAAGATGAATTTGAAGATGAAGAAATAAAAGGAAAAAAAGAATCGAAAAGGGGCAGAAAATCCGATAAAGATAATGAAAAAGAAAAAAAAGATTTAACGGATTTCGATACGGTTTTAGACCTTTTCGCAGAATCGAAAGTTAGTAAAGCCAGTTCTAAAATTTTATTAATGGCTGCTTTTCTGCAAGAGAAACAAGGTTTCAAAGAAGTTAGCAGTTATGATATTAATTTCAGGCTGCGTCGAATCGGTCACGGTATTCAAAATATTTCCAGCGCCATCAATACAGTATTAAAAAAGAAACCGGCATTAATGATCGAAGTGGACAAGAATAGCAGCGAAAGACAAAGCAGGCGAAGATTAAAAGTAACTCCCGAAGGCATCAAAGCTGCAAGAAAACTTTTACACTAAAATTATTATAATCATTTGCTTTCTTTTTTTTGGGTATTTACCCGGAGGAGGAGACGTTTTATGATCGACAATGGTAGGATATGTCTATATTTCGATATCCCTTTATCTAAACTCCTGGAATCCATCTAACCGGGCTTTAGGAGGAAATATATATATGCGACCTCAAAAAAAAATTCAAATGACGATAAAATTAAAAATCCTTATCCTGATACTATTCTCTTTAACAATACCGGGACAGGGCGAAACCGGTGAGGATATATTACTCAAATTGCCGGTAAGAGTATTTTCATCAGGAACACGAGGAGGCAATTATATTAAAAACCTGGGAGCCGAAAATTTCGAGCTGCGGATCAACGGTAAAAATCAAAAAATAATGGAATTTAAAACCGAAACCAGGTCCCTTGCAAATAAACAAACCCAACGAATGATCGCATTATCTTTTGACGGAGGGGAATACGATACGGATTTACCCGGGGTTATCGGTGCATTTGTTCGCAATGAAATGACCGGTCTCGATTTTTTAGCCGTACGGACGCCGCTGGGTATTTACAAACTGGAAGCTGGCGGGAATAAAAATGAATTCGTAAAAAAAATAGAAACCAATTTGAAAAAAGACCTGGAGGAATGGAATAACCGGGAAAAAGAAGCGGGAGATATGCTGGTTCAACTGCTTAAAAACATGGAGTTGTTCGTAAAATCCAAACGTTCGGCCAAAGGAGGAACAAAACCCGTCATATTATTTATGAATAATTTTAGCGCGGAATGGCAGAAGTACAGGCGAGATTATTATTTTTCACACTTAAATGATTTTATCGCGATCGCTTCGGAATTTGTCGGGGCAGGGAAAGAGAAGGGAGGAGAGAAATGGTTGATTCACTTTCCCAAAGAGAAAAAATCCCTTCAACAGGTACCGGGGGAATTTCAACAGTTAAAACCGAAAATAAAAGAATACCTGGACGCTGTGCCTAAGAAGTTTAGAAACGAAGTACCCCCAATAATCGAGAACCTGGATAATATGGAGAAATCGCTTCTCACAGCGGAAGTTGTGCCGGTAGATGAGGTCCTGGATAGTTTATTGGGAGTGAATATCGGTTTTGATGTCGTAGTGTCAAATAAAGACATACGGATGCGGACAGGTGTCGATGAGATATTGGAGATAATTTCTTTTCGGACCGGGGGTATTTGGGTTAACGCGGTCAATGTGAAAGAGGGCCTGGAAAAAATCGCGGTTCATACGGATGAGTATTATGAATTGGTTTTTAAATTCGACGGGGTTGCAGACGATAAAACGATGGAAGTTCGAATACCGGGTCATGACGGAGCAGGAATTTTTTATAAGAAATTCTTTAAACGAGAAGAGTTTAAATGGTTGGAAGATTGGTTAAAAGAGAGGGGCGGGCCAGGTACAAATACAAGTTCGAGTGCAATTACAAGTACAAGCGAAACCATCCGGGTTTCGGATTTTTCTTTGGAGGGTCATGGGTTGAAGTTTACTTTATCGGGGTTCCGGGTGAATGAAGGGGCGGTGTTGAACGTGACGATTCGTCTTGTGAATGATGCACAGGAAGTGGTTTTTGAGGCGAAAAATACCATAAGTCCGTCAAAGAGTTCGTTAGGAGTTTCGTTGGGTTTGCCGGTGAAGTATACCGGGTATTTTAAGTTAGCGATCGAGGTACGGGATGCGATATCGGGTCAAAGCGGGGAGTCGATACAATATGTAAAGCTCCCTACTACGTAGTTTTTTTTAGCCGCAGAGGCCACACCCGGATTCACCATCATTTTATCGGGACTATTTTTCTTTGAGGGTTGCTTTCCCGCTGGCGGTGCGGAGGTAGACTTTCGGGAACTCGACTTCTCGTTTAAAGGATTTGATGAGGTATTTTTTCCCCCACCGGTTTTGTTCTTCTTCTTTGTCGAATTTGAAAGGCGATACGATATTTCCCCTGCTTTCGATGGCTTCGAATTCAAAATAACCGATGATGGGGAACCCGGAGTAGTTCAGTTCGACATTGCCGGAGGCGGAGTCGAGGGAAAGGTCGAAATCGGTAGTATCGGCCAGTACGACAGTAACATCGCCGGAAGCTGTTTTAAAATAGCTGTTGTTTTTTAAAATGATTTTATCGGCTGTAATATCGCCGCTGGCGGATTTAATTTCAAATCCACCCGTTGAGTTATCGATATGGACATCGCCGCCTGGGGCTTTAACGACGATATTGCCTGTCAGTTTAGACGCTTCGATATCGCCGTTGGCAACTTTAATACTAATATCGCCGGATATTTGTTTTATTTTTAAATCGCTGTTGGCAATGCTTATATTAATTTTGCCTGAGAGGTTATCCAATTCCATGCTGCCGGTAACGCCGCCGGCATCGACAGAGCCGGTGCAACCGGTTATAATCATGCTGCCGGACACGGTTTTGGCTTTAATATTCCCGGAAATACCGGAGACAGAAAAATCGCCGGAAATAGATGTAAATCGGATATCGATTTTTCCCGGGAGAGTAATAGTCCATTTGGATTCCCCGGGGCCGGAGAGGTTTAATTTTTCTTTCAAAACCAGGGTACTGCCTTCTTCGGAGAATTGGGGTTCCATGACGATATGGGAGTATGTATGGGCCAATAGAACGTCGATATCTTTGTCGGGGCTTTTTTTTATTTTAATGATGCAGTCGCCGGAGAATGTATTGATTTGTACAACGTTTTTGTTTTTAAATATCTTATGAATTATTTTTTCGTTTCCAGCGGCAAACCCGGGAAAAAAACCGAGGAATACGGCAAAGGCGACTAAGTATAAAATGGAAGCGGTTTTTCGGTAGAATTTCATTGTGTCATCTCCTTTAGAGTAATATTACCGTTAGTGGTTTTAATTTTAATTTTATACAGGCCGCTGCCTATTTTTCTTTTCGCGCGGAGGCGGTCGGATTTTTCGATTTTCAAGTCGAAATCGCCGGTAATTTGATATTTGCATGAGCCGGATGGGGTCCATTTAATTTCCAGGTCGATATCGAGGGACAGGCCGCGAGGGACAGTGAGGATAATATTTCCCGACATAGAAGAGAGGGAGACATCGCGTTTGTCTTTTGCGTTTAAATTGCTTTTAGCCATTTTAACGCGAATATCGCCGGCCATAGTGGTGGCTTTAATTTCGCCGTCGAAGGAATCCACGGTAATGTTTCCGCCCATTGTTTTGGCTTTAATGAATTTGGAGGCGGATTTAATATAAATATCTCCGCCCATAGTGGAGACGTTGGCGCCGTTGGGAGCCTCACCGACGTTGATATCCCCGCCCATGGTGGAGATATTTACGCTTTTTTCTCCTATTTCACCGGTGGAACTTTGGACATTTTTATAGATCACGTTCCCGGCCATAGACAGGCCTTTAATGTCGCCCACCACATTCTCAAACAAAACGCGGCCTGCCATGGTTTTCAGCTTTCCATCGACCGAGGAGTCGGTGAGGGAGATATCGCCGCCCATAGTTTTAAAATCCAACCGGCCTTTTAGCCGGCTGAAAGAGAGAGCGCCGCCCATGGTTTTCCCGGAGATATTGCCGGATATGCCTTGGATTTTGACATCGCCGCCTACAGTTCGGATTTCAAGGTTACACCGTTGGGGGACCTTTATATCGAAAGATGGGACAGCATTATCGGGCCTGGAAGTAAGAGCCCGGGATTCTATGGATAAGCCGATATCGTTTTTCTCGAAGGTGATTTTCCAGTCATTGGGGTTACTATTATTATAGGTGACCGCCGCCAGGGTTTGATTTTGTTCCCACGCGGAAATTTTGATGGAGCCGCCGGCTTTTAGGTCGATATCCAGCATTTCGCCTGGGTTCATATTAAACTGTTTACGCAGGGATTGTGCGGCTTTTGCCTCGGCCCCGGCAGGTAATTCCCCTGCTGTGCAGAGTATCGCTATCAAAATGATTACGATTGTTTTAACGTTCATATAAGACTCCTCATTGATTATAACACGTCGTTTATTCCGAAATTCAAAAATGTGAATTCACCGTTTCATATTTTTACAATATATAGAGTAACATAAAAAGGAAATAAAATCGGCTGAAATTGAAATTTCGAACGTTATAGTCAAATTATCTTCTTTCATCGCGCATCATTTTGCTATTGCACGTGGACAAAGTGGACGAGGAGCCGTGAGGGGCTACCAACTGCCGGATGAACCGCCTCCGCCGAAGCTTCCGCCTCCGCCGGAGAAACCGCCGAAACTGCTGCTGCCTCCTCCGCTGCTGAAAGAGCTGCCGCCCATCCCGCCCCAGAACACACCGGAGCTGCCGCCTCTGCCGCCTCTTCCTTTATTTTTGGCTGCGCTTACAGCGACAAGGACGAAGAAGATAATGATTCCTGTGGGGAAATGGGATCCTTTGGCTTTTTTCTGATCCTTTTGGAATTTAGCCAGTTCTTCCGGGGAGATTTCGAATTCTTTTGTGATTAAGCCTGTAACTGCTTCCAGGCCGTTTTTAATCCCGGCGTAGTAATCGCCTTTTTTAAATTCGGAGGCGATGAGGTTCCGGATGATGTAGCTGCTTTTGGCGTCGGTAATAATGGGTTCCAGTCCGTAGCCGATTTCCAGCCGAATTTTTTTTTCGCGCAGAGCGATGAGGAGTAAGACGCCGTTATCGAATTTTTCTTGTCCCAGTTTCCATTTTTCCACGACTTTGATGGAGTAGGATTCAAGTACTTCGTCTTCCAGGGAGGGGATGGTGAGGAGGGCAACTTGAGAGGAGGTTTTGGTTTCAGTGTCCATTAAGATGCGTTCCAGGGTATCTCGTTCCTGTGAAGAGAGAATGCCTGCGTTGTCGTTTATCCTGGCGGAAAGTGAGGGGACGTCCAGGGGGGAGGCGGAAACGGAGAGGAGTAATATTCCTGCGATGATAAAAGGTAGAAAAGTTTTAGTGGTTTTCATGTTTATCTCTCCAGGATATCGATGTTATCTTTCAGTTCGTTGACGTCGTCATGTTGAATTGGGTAGTGTTGGGCGAGTAGGCTGCCGCATTCGCGGATGGAGTCGATGAGATGGGTTGTCATATGATTGGACCGGATGCCGTCGATAATGTGTTTAACGATGGCATCCCATTTTTCTTTGGGGATTTTTTCACTGATTCCTTTATCGGCCAGGAGTTCTACGCGGCGTTCCAGGTAGGAGATAAAGATCAAGAGGCCGGTCCTGTCTTTTGTGTGACACACGCCGGATTCGAGGAAGTATCGGACGGCGCGTTCGTTTACTTTTCGTTTCGTTATGGATTTGGGAATGATGAAACGGTCGATGCAGTGGATATTGGATAGGAGGTAGACCAGGCCGATTACCAGGAAAGTCGAGAATCCGTAGGCCATGAGGAGGTATTGGGACGAGTAAACCCAAAACATTTTTTGGAGTAGATGTTCGATGCTCCCAGAGAAAAACATCAGGATCACGAAATAGAAAAAACCGCAAAACAAAGCGAAAGTGAGTTCATACCTGGCGTAGTCGTCGCTGGCTTTAACAAAGGCAGTGGCGATTTCGCCGGAAGTTTTGCTTTCAGCTTCGTTAACGGCTTGTTTTATTTTTTCCATTTCCTCGGTGGAAAAAGTGATTTTAGACATAGTTCCGCCGGTTAGAATTTAACTTTAGGGGCTTGATCAGCGCCTTCTTGGGCTTTGAAATAGGGTCTTTCCTTGAAGCCTGCGATATTAGCGATGATGACTTTGGGGAATTGTTTGATTAAGGTATTGAATTCCCTGGCGGTTTCGTTGAAGCGTTGGCGTTCGACGGTAATCCGGTTTTCAGTGCCTTCTAGTTGGCTTTGGAGGGCCAGGAAGTTTTCATTGGCTTTGAGGTCCGGGTATTTTTCGACCACCACCATGAGGCGTTGGAGAGCGCTGGATAGGGCGCCCTGGGCTTGTTGGAATTGAGCGAAGCTTTCGGGGTTATTGAGGGCCTGCCCGGGGATGTTGAGTACGCCGCCGGCTTTAGATCGGGCTTCTGTGACCAATTGGAAGGTTTCTTTTTCGTGGGCTGCGTAGCCTTTCACAGTTTCAACCAGGTTGGGGATGAGGTCTAAGCGTCGTTGGTAGACATTTTCTACCTGGCTCCATTTTTCTTTTACGGATTCGTCCATTTTGACCATTTTGTTGTAGGAGCCGATGCCCCAAAAGACCATGATAATCCCGATAAAAATGATTATGCCTACTATCACGCCGCAACCGATAAGCACTTTTTTATTCATTTTGTTTAGTCCTCCGTTTGAATTGGTTTTTATTTCATGGGGTTATTTTAAATGATTTTAAAAAATAAGTAAAGAGGGTGGAAAGAAAAACGAATCCAAACGGGGTTAGATCATCAAAGCCCAACCAGGATAATTCGCTTATTCCCCACTTCTAACGGTTTATAATACTCCGCTTTATTGCATTTGAAATAATTTCGTAATATAATAAAATAGTAAAACGGCTTTTCGCCCATAACATCTTCATACAGATATAAATCCATGCAAAAACAAAACATATCGTTGGTCTTCGATCGATAATGGCAGAGGCAACCAGGGAATGAAAGTTTTTTTTAAAAAGCCAAAAAATAACAATTATAAATAGGAGGATACTATGAAACTCACAAAAGTCGATTTATCAAACGTAAAGGCTGGGGTAGATACCGGCACCACCCCACCCATCATCCCTGCACCACCCCCAGGATACCAATATTGCAGGTATTACAGGACCTGCCCCAGCTTTAATTACCGTGTTTGCATCTTCCCCATTAATGACATTGCCCCCGACACCAACCACTGCTAAACCGGTTTAATTTGAATCTTTTCCAAAAAAATTAATCTCTCCATCCCCTGGGGTAACTCCCAGGGGAGCAGAGAACCTGCACTAATCCACTCTTTTCCAAAAATTGTGTCATTTTGTATCGAAACCTTCAATCTTCACGATAAAAAAAGATTTCCACGAGTAAAAATCAAAACAAATATCACCGCCATTACACACAAAACACCTTGATCCGGCCTTTAATCCAATATAAATCACAAAAAGAGAGATGCAACAATTTTTGGTATTTCACAAACAGCGTTAATATGCTATTCTTTAAACTGCAGCAAAACCCGCATATTACGCAGTTAGTTGAAGTACTAGTTCAAATAGATTTTCAACAGCGAAAAACAATGTAATCGCGTAGATATTGTTATTATAAAGGCTATAACATTAGAGTATGTTTGTGTTTTAATCTTTAATCGAAGCAGCAGGAAACTCTTAAACTCAAAAAACAAAGGCCTTACTTTGTGTCGTCATCGTTAATTCTTTGTGCAAAAAAAATGCTTGCCCAGCATCGTTTAGCCAAACAATTAGCGTTAATGCTATTCCCCAGGAGGAATGACCATGACCGCAAACCACGACATTGGGTTTTTAAGCATCGATAAGGCAGCAATCCGGGATGTAGTCGCACTGACACCTCTTCAAGAAGGGATGCTGGTCTATTCTTTAAAAGAACCCCGGAGCGATGCATATTTCGAACAACTATGCCTAACTGTTTCCGGGAAAATCAACCCCCACACCTTCCAGGAAACATGGGACCTCATCACCCAGGCCCACGATGCCTTCCGCACCACTTTCCGATGGGAAAAAATAAAAAAACCCATGCAGATCATCTTGAAAAAACACTCACTCCCCATCCACTTTTTCGACCTCAGCACGGAACCCACAGGGAATAAAACCGAACAAATCGAACAAATTAAAATCAAAGACCGCGAAAATAAATTTGACCTCCGACTTGTCCCCATCCGGATTACCCTGGTTAAAATCGACGAAGACCAATACGAAATTATCTTCAGCTATCACCATATCCTGTTTGACGGATGGAGCACCGGTATCATCCTTAACCGGTTTATCGATACCTACAATACCTTTCATTCCAAAATCACCCCTACTCCCCTCCTTTACCGGTCGAAAACCCAATTCAAAGATTTTATCAAATGGATATACTCCCAGGATCAAACCCGACAAAAAGAATTCTGGGAAAACCACTTAAGCGGCCTTGACACTCGCTCCAAACTCCCCCTCCAACAATCCCGCATCCAATCCGCCAGCAGCAGTACCGCCCAAAACACCCAAACCCTCCGCACCACCCTAAATCAAGAAACCGCATCCAAACTGGAAAACTTACTTAAAACAAACCGGATCACCCCCGCTGTCTTCTTCTACTCCGCATGGGCTGTACTACTTAAAAAATACTGCAACTCCGATGACGTGGTTTTCGGTGTCACCGTTTCCGGGCGATCCGCTCCCATCCCAGGCATAGAAAATACCGTCGGATTATATATCAATACTTTACCACTGCGAATCACCTTTAACCCCCTTGAGAAAATTATCGAAGCCCTCTCCTCCCTAAACCAAACTCTACCTGCCCGTGAAACGTTCGAAACCACCCCTTTAACCGATATTAATAAATATCTCCATATCGAACCTAACGATGTACTTTTCGACACCATCGTCGTGATGGAAAACTACCCGCTGGACACCGGGATAAAACAAAAAGAAAGCCCCTTCACCATCACCGGCTATTCCATTTTCGAAAGTACCCATTACCCCGTCGCCGTCAGGATCGCCTCCACCGAAACCTATCATATCGATGCCGTGTATGACAGTGCAGCTTTCGACCCCACCACCATCGAACGGTTAATGGTACATTTGGGAAATATTATCCGCCAAATCCTGGACAACCCCATCCAACCCATCGCACACATCGACATGCTTTCCGAAACAGAAAAACAAACCCTGCTGGTAGATTTTAATTCTATCGACACGGTTTTCCCCACAGATCAAACCATTCCCGGACTCTTTAAAACCATTGCCGCTAAAACACCCGATTCCATCGCCCTGGTCGATGCCGAAGCACCCGAACTGCAATTATCTTTCAAGGAATTGAATTCCATTTCCGACGGTATGGCGAACCGACTGCGGGAAAAAGGCGTTAATAACCATTCCATCGTCGCACTGATGGCAGGAAGAAACAACCGGATGATTATAGGCATCCTCGGAATCCTGAAAACAGGCGCATGCTATGTACCTTTAAACCCAAATGCCCCCGCTAATCGAAATTGGTTTATCCTGCAAGATTGCAATGTGAAACTTTTGGTAGTAGATGGCATTGCGGGAATAGCGGGTGAATTTAAAGATGGAATAAAAGCCCTGGAAGTTTTTTCTATAGATCCTCTCACTCTCGACTTTCCACGTCGTAATATATTTTCTTTACCTTCGATTCCACCCGATTCCAACGCTTACATTATTTTTACTTCCGGGTCCACCGGTATGCCCAAAGGAGTTTTGATTACCCATTCCAATTTTTCTCCCCTCCTTCACTGGGGCTACCTTCACCTGGGTCTAAACTCCACGGATCGAGCTGCCCAGAACCTCTCCTATTACTTCGATTGGTCCGTATGGGAAATTTTTATCACCCTCACCTCCGGCGCATCTTTACACATGGTGACCGAAGATATCATCATGGACGCCGCACGCTATATCGAATTTATCGAAAAATACCGCATCTCCGTTTTACATATTACCCCCACCCACTTCCAGGCCCTCACCCACGCCCCACGAAAAAGAAAATTATCTTTCATGAAACACCTGTGCATCGGCGCAGAAAAATTGACCTACGACCTGGTGATCCGCAGCCTGGAATTGGTTGAAAACTCCTGCCGTATATACAACATGTACGGCCCCACAGAAACCACCATCATGGCGGCAGCAGCCGAAATCGACAAATCCGGTCTCATTTTCTATAAAGAACTCTCCAGCGTTCCCATCGGGAAAACCCTGGCTAACACGAAACTCTTTGTTTTAGACCGGGATATGAATCCCTGCCCGGTCTCTATCCCGGGTGAACTCTTCATCGGCGGTGATTCCGTTGCCCAGGGTTATATCAACAGACCTGAATTGTCGGCAGAGAAATTTCTTGTAAAGACCAGGACCCTTTTTGAAAAAAGGGTCCAGGGGCTTAGACTCGATAATTCTCTCCTAAATTATAATAACTCTAATAAAAGCTTTGGGAAGGTCCAGGAAACCTTTTCACGAAAAGGTCTCCTGGCCGCCGGAGGCGTTCTTTACAAAACCGGTGATTTGTGCAAATGGCTGACGAGCGGAGAGGTTGAATTTTTAGGGCGCATCGATCAGCAAATAAAAATACGGGGCTACCGGATCGAGCCCGGCGAAATCGAGAATTGGCTGCTTCTTCACCCTGGAGTCAAAGAGGCCCTGGTCATTGCTAAACAGGGGGACAACGGGGAAAATTATCTCTGTGCATATGTTGTCCTTCATCATTCGGAGGCCCTACTTTCGTTAAGGGACTACCTGGCAGGGATTTTACCCGATTATATGGTTCCGTCGTATTTTGTAACACTGGAAAAAATGCCGCTGAATCCCAACGGGAAAGTCGATGTGAAAGCTTTACCTTCCCCACTTGTATCTACAGAGCGAAAATATGAAGCCCCGCGCGACGATATCGAAAAGAAACTGGTGGAAACCTGGTCCAAAGTCCTGGGCCGCGAAGTAGGCATCGATGACGATTTCTTCGAAATGGGGGGGCACTCCCTCAATATTACAAAGTTAACGGGTTTGATCTATAAAGAATTGAAAATCGAAATACCGCTCTCGGAAATCTTTACTCACCCCACGATCCGGGAACTGGCCGAGATGGTTCGACAAAACACGGTACAAGAAAGCGAATATGAACAAATCCCCCTGGTGGAAGAAAAAGAGTATTATCCCTTGTCATCGGCCCAAAAAAGATTGTACGTTCTCCAGATGATGGATACGCAGAGCACGATTTATAACATTTACGGTTACATGACGATAGAAGGAGATGTGGATTTCGAAAAGTTCACCCGTATTTTTCACCGGTTGATCCAACGTCATGAAAGTTTCCGTACCTCTTTCCGGGTAATCGGCCATGAACCCGTACAGGTGATTCACCGGAAGTCTCTTTTCGAGAAAGGCCCATTGCATGGGCGCCCGGTTAACGAACGTTTTTTTTCAATAGCCCCGATTTTATCACCAAATCAAACAGGAGAAATTCGTTCATCGAACGGTGGAATCTGGACCCCAGCAAAAGCTTTTTATTTGGAGAAGGAAGAGAGTTTGGATTTTACGGAGGAGAGAACGCCCGGCCTGTTGGAAATAAAAACCTTCGATTTATCGAAAGCCCCCTTGCTCCAGGTCGGTTTCGCCGAAATCGAACGGGGTAAAAACATATTGCTGCTGAACATGCACCATATCATTTCGGACGGCACATCCCTCGGAGTACTGGTTAAAGAGTTTATATCCCTGTACGAAGGAAAAGAACTCTCCCCACTCCACCTTCAATACAAAGATTACGCGGGGTGGACTGCGGGCGAAAAAGAACGATCGCGGATCAAACAACAAGAGGCTTCCTGGTTAAAACAACTGGGAGGCGAAATCCCCTTGCTGGACCTCCCGATGGATTTTCCACGCCCGGTTGTCCAGGATTTCGAAGGCGCACATATCCCCTTTGAACTGGATACGACCGTAACAGCTAATTTAAAGTCCCTTGCTGCACGACGGGGCACTACTTTATTTAATATAGTCATCGCTCTATTTAATATTCTTTTATCGAAACTAAGCGGCCAGGAAGATATCGTCACGGGGACACCGGTTTCTGGCCGCAGGCACCCGGACCTTCAATCCATCATCGGCATGTTCGTCAACACTCTCGCCCTTCGACTCGCTCCCTCCGGCTCCCTCTCGTTTACCGACTTCCTGGAACATGTAAAAACCAACACCGCCGGGGCCTTCGAAAACCAGGAGTACCCCTTCGAAGACCTGGTGGAAAAAGTTTCAGTGAAACGGGACGCAAGCCGAAACCCCATTTTCGATGTGATGCTGGCGATGCAAAACCTGGATATCCCCGCCATTCAAATCGAAGGTCTAAAACTGGCTCCCTTCTTCCATGATAATAAAATCGCCAAATTCGACCTGGTTTTTATCTGCGAAACCGACGAAAAAAAAGATCAATTGCTTTTTACGGTCGAATATTGTACTAAACTTTTTAAAGAAACCACTATCTTGCGGTACATCTCTTATTTTAAAAAAATTACCTCTGAAATTATATCCAATACCAATGCAGCCATCGGAAGCGTGGAAATAATCTCTGAAGAAGAAAAACAACAAATTCTCTATGAATTCAACAATTTCGAAGCGGAGTTCGAGAGAAACAAAACCATTCATCAACTATTCGAAGAACAGGTGGAACGAACACCGGACGGGATCGCTGTCGTCGAAGCCGGTTCCCAGGCTATTACGTACCGCACGTTAAACCTTCTTTCTTCTTACATTGCCCGCTTGTTAATCTCCCGCGGCGTTCAACCGGGAGACCTGGTAGGTATCCTCTCCCAAAAATCCATTGCCATGATCGCAGGCATCACGGGTATATTGAAAACAGGCGCGGGTTATGTGCCGCTGAATCCCAAAGCCCCGATCTCTCGCAGCAACTACATGCTGGACGAATGCGGGGTTAAAATCCTCCTGATCCAGGAATGTTTGAAAACCGCAGATATTGAAAATAGTTTCAACTCCAGCCTGGAAATGATGGAGATGGAAACTGCGATATCCGCGGCGTTGCAGCGTGGAAAATCAATCGAACCGGCGCTGGATTCTATTCCTCTCCCGCAAGTATCCCCGGGTTCTTTAGCGTATGTAATATTTACTTCCGGTTCCACCGGCCAACCCAAAGGAGTCGCCATATCGCATTCCAATTTCT
>Ga0105104_10002153_pt1 | contig 14506 bp, 11 predicted proteins | sample PPLLaktember2015_3_FD_87034 | JGI IMG/M metagenome (GOLD analysis project Ga0105104, IMG submission 87034) | Freshwater sediment microbial communities from Prairie Pothole Lake near Jamestown, North Dakota, USA - PPLs Lake P7 Core (6) Depth... | ecosystem: Environmental > Aquatic > Freshwater >... | reverse complement strand
AGCCGTGCGGCTCGCTGCCGCAGGGCCTCCAGGCGCTCGTCCACCTCGGCGTCGGTGACCGCGGCCTGCACGCGCTTGAACGGCAGCCCACGGTAGTCCTTCGGGTCCACCTTGGGGCGGACCTCCACCCGGGCCTCGAAGGCGAACGGCTTTTCCTGGTCCAGGTGGACCGGGGTGAGCTGGGGAGCGCCGACCGCGTCCACGTGGTGCTCGGAGATGGCCGAGAGGTAGGCCCGCTCCACCAGCCGCCGGGCGACGTCGTCCTCCACCTCGCCCTTGAAGCGCTGCTCGAGGATGCGCCGGGGCACCTTGCCTGGCCGGAACCCGGGCAGGCGCACCTGGCGTCCCAGCTGGGCGTACGCGCGGCCAAGCTCGGCCTGGACCTGCTCGGGTGGAACCTCGATGGAGAGCTTGCGCTCGACCGGGGACAGCTCTTCGACCTGGACCTTCATCGGAAGCACAGGCCCTTAAGAGCCCCGGTCCCCCTCTGTCAATGCGACTTCGAGGATGCCCTTCGGGGACCGGGAGGGGTCCTCGGGAGCAAGAGGAGATGCGCTGCGCTCGAGCCCGTGTCACAGAAGGCATCGGTGCGCGAGCTCTACGCCCATCCTGCGTTCCGCCTGCCCTTCCTCCGCCGCTTCTCGGCGATGACCCTGGCGCCGCTCTGCATCCTCTACCGGGAGCCGGCGGAAGACGTCGACCCGACCACCCGGCGCCACGAGGCCGAGCACCTCGCGCAGGCGCGGCGGGTGGGCCTTGGCCGGTTCTACGCGACGTATCTCTGGGACTGGGTCCGGGGGCTGGTGCGAACCCGGAGCCTCGACGCCGCCTACCTGCAGATCCGCTGGGAGGTCGAGGCGTACGCCGCGCAGGACGACCCGTGCTGGCCCAGCGAGTGTCCGGATCTCCGCCGGGTCGACGAGGCGAAGAGCGCTGCAAGCTGAGCAGCGAGTTGGGCAGACCGAGAGTCGAACTCGGACCCCTTTTCGGGACTGGATCCTAAGTCCAGCGCGTCTACCAGTTTCGCCATCTGCCCCGGGGATCTTCGACCCCGTGCCTTACACCGGGGCCGGAGCCGTCGCCACTCTCGCGCTTCAGCGGGCGCCGAGCTTCTCGTTCAGCGCCCGCAGCGAGGGCTGGAGCGCGGCGCCGGCGAGTCCCGCGGCGGCGATGGCCTGGCGCGCATCCTCCAGCACCGACGCAGCCTCGGCGCGCTGGCCGCGGTCGAGGAGACAGCCGGCGTGCACCAGCTCGACCCGCGCCACGGGCGCCGTGTCCGGGTGCATGACCCGGTCGAGGAGCTGGACCGCCTGCGACAGCATCGGCTCGCCTTCGGACGCCCGACCTGCACGGCAGAGCGCCGCCCCGCGGGCCTCCAGCGCCGCGGCCCGGACGCGCTGCACCTGAACCAGCGGCGCCAGCCGGATGATTTCCAGCAGTCGGTCCGACGCGGTCAGCGCCTCGCTCACCTGTCCCGCGGCGATGGCCAACCTTGTCCGTCCAGCGTCGGCGAGCACGCGCCGGGTCAGGTCCGCGCGGCTCTCCCATCCGGACAGGGTCAGCGCCTGCCCCAGCGCCGTGTGGGCCTCGGCGGTCTCGCTGCGGTCGATCGCGAGGAGCCCCTTCACCAGGTAAACGTCCCCCTCCGGGTGCGACGCGGTCCGCGGGCTGGACTGGCGGACCGCGAGGGCCTCGTCGAGGAGCGCGCGGGCCTGCGCCTCCTGCCCCAGGGCCCCCCGGGCCTCGGCGAGGGCCAGCGTCGCCCCGGTGCGGAGGAGCGAGTCGTTCCGCGCCGCCCAGATCGCGCGGGCCTGCTCCAGCGGCCGGATCGCCTCTTCGAAGCGGCCGATGCGGACGTAGGAAGTCCCCATCCGCTCCAGCGCCTGCGCATGCGTGTGGCTGTCCCGCCGCACGCGACCCAGCCCCTGCGCCGAGGTCTCGATCTCCGCCAGCGCCTCCTCCAGCGATCCGCCGAGCTCGAGGCGCGTCGCTCCGCGCAGCCCCATGTTCTGCAGCGTGAGGAAGTGGTTGGGTCCCAGCGCACGGAGGTAGCCCTCATGGGCCTTTGCGTAGTCCGCCTCGGCCTCGGTCAGCTTGCCGTTGCTGTCGCGGATGACGGCGCGCAGCGAGTACGCGTTCGAACCCTCGAAACCCGGGCGCGGGTACTTGAGGCTGATCTCCACCGCCTCGTCCGCCACGGCCTCGGCCCGCGCCGGCGCGCTGGCCGAGCGCAGCGTCTGCGCGAGGTAAAACAGCGTTCCCAGCCGGCCGCTGCTGTCCGGGTACCGCTCCCGGAACAGCGCCGCGGCCCGCTCGAGCTGCGCCGCCCCCGCCTTGAGGTCGGGATTGTTCCCTCGCCGCGTGAGGTTGCCGCGGATCTTCAGCGCCTGAGCGAAGTGCTCCGACGTCTGATCGCCCGTCGCCGCGAATGCGACCTCCGCCTGCTCGAGCCAGCGCTGCGCCTCCTCGAACTTGCCGGCGAACATCGCGGTGTTCGCCAGCCGGGCCAGCACGATCGCCTGCTCCGGCCCGGGAACCGGCTCGAGCTTCCGCGCGACCTCCAGCGCCTGCCCGAGCAGGGCCAGGCTTCGATCCGACTGGTCCAGCGATTCGTACACCTGCGAGAGGGTGATGAGGATGGAGACCTTCTCTCTCGGCTGATCGGGCAGGGCCGAGCCGATCCGGGCAGCCGCCGCGTCCACCGCCTCCTGGACCGTCCTCTCGCGCGCGGGCTTGCTCCCTCCCGACCCAGGGTCGGCGGCCGCGAGCACGTCCTCCAGGAAGTTCCGGACCGCCGTCGCGCTGCGCGCCTGGGCCTCCGCGATGTGCTTCTCCTCCGCGAGGCCGCGCGCCTGCACCACCGCGACCACGGCGAGCGCGACCAGGGTCAGCACGCCCAGGGACGCCGCGAGGACCAGGGCCAGATGCCGCGCGACGAAGCTCCGGACCCGGTGCGGTAGCGAGCCGGCCTGCGCCTGCAACGGCTCGCGGGCGAGCGAGCGCCGGAGATCCTCCGCCAGCGCCTCCACCCCGGGGTAGCGGTCCTCCGGACGACGGGACAGGGCGCGCAGGAGAATGCCGTCCAGGTCGCGCTCCAGCCGGCGCCGCAGACCCCGGACGGAGGTGGCCCGGAGCTCGGCCACGTGCTCGTCCACGGTGGCGCTGGGTAACAGCGGCCGGGCCTGCAGGATCTCCACGGCGAGCTGCGCCGGCGAGCCTCCGGTGACCTGGTAGGGCCGGACCCCGGTGAGCAGCTCGAAGAGAACCACCCCCAGCGAGTACACGTCGCTCGCGGTGCTGAGCGGCGTGCCGAGGATCTGCTCCGGGCTCGCGTACGCTGGGGTGAGGGCCCGGCCGGTGGCCCGGGTGAGCGGCGTGTCCTGCGCCGGTCCTTCCGGATCGAGCAGCGTGGCCACGCCGAAGTCCAGCAGACGGACCTGGCCCTCGTCGGTCACCAGGATGTTCGACGGCTTGAGGTCGCGATGCAGGACGAGGCTTCCGTGCGCGTACTGCAGCGCGGAGAGGACCTGCAGGAACAGCTCCAGGCGGGCGTCGACCCCCAGCCGTCGCGCATCGGCCCAGGTGGTGATGTGCTCGCCCGGGACCCGCTCCATCGCCAGGTACGGCTGCCCGCGGTCGACACCGGCGTCGTAGAGCCGCGCGATGTTCGGGTGCTCGAGCCGGGCAAGGATGTCCCGCTCGCGGGCGAAGCGCTGCGCCACCTCGCGGCGCCGCGCGTCCAGGAGCGGAAGCTTCAGGGCGACGTCCCGGCGGAACGCGCCGTCATCCCGGCGGGCGAGCCACACCTCGCCCATCCCCCCGGTGCCCAGCAGCTCCACCAGCACGTACGGGCCAATGCGCTCACCCGGAGCGTGGACCGTGGCCGTGGCGAGCACCGGGGCCGCGAGGGTCTCCGTCTCGGCCACCCGTGCCTCGATCAGCCGGCGGACCGCGGAGGCCAGCGTGGGCTCGGCCCGCGAGAGCGTGTCCAGCCACGCAGCGCGCGCGGCGGCCTTCAGGGCCAGACCCTGGTCCACCAGCTCGGCGATGCGGCTCCAGTCCTGGGACACCTCTTTCACGCCTCGCCAGACACTCCGGGGTTTTCCGGTTGCACTCTTGCACTCATCGGCCGGCGAGCGCCCGCAGAGCCTCCCCGTCGAGGCGGCAGGTCAGCCACTCGTGGACCACCTGGGCCCCGAGCGACTCGTAGAACTCGATGCTGGGGGAGTTCCAGTCCAGCACCTGCCAGACGAAGCGGCCGCACCCCGTATCCAGAGCGGTCCGGGCCAGGTACCGCATCATCTCCTTGCCGATGCCCCGGCCCCGCGCCTCGGGGCGCACGAAGAGGTCCTCGAGGTACAGCGTGGGCTGCCCCCGCCAGGTGGAGTAGGCGAAGAACCAGAAGGCGAACCCCACCGGCGTGCCGCTCCACTCGGCGATGGTCACCTGGAACAGCGGCCGCTCGCCGAACCCGTCGCGCGCGAGCGCCTCCTCGGTGGCCACCACCGCGGCTGGGTCGCGCTCGTAGGTGGCGAGCTCGCGGATGAGCGACAGGATGAGCGGGACGTCGGCGCGCGTCGCGGGGCGCAGGCGGAGCACCGGGGCATCATGCCTCGGGCTCCACCCGTCCCGCTCGCACAGTCCACCCCCGTTGCAGCCGGCCGGCTGGTTTGGTCAGTCCAGGCTCAGAGCCGGGTCACGTGGGCGGCGACGGCCAGCCACCTTCCGCGGCGCGCCCAGACGTCCGTGTAGCGCCCGCGACCGGGCCGGCCGTCCCGGAGGAAGGTGGTCCGGGCGTGAACCAGGGCCACCTCCCCGAGCACCCGGACGATCACCTCGTGCGCCTCGATCCGCGTGAGCGAAGCGGGCGTGCGCACCTCGGCGAGGAACCCGGGCCTGTCGAGGAGCACCCCGTCCGGCAGCGAGCAGAGGAAGTCCTCGCCGAGGTGCTCCTCGAACCACCCCCGATCCGCGCGTTCCACCGCCCGGAGATACTCCGCATTGAGCAGGAGCAGGGTGGCACGCTCGGTGTCGGTGGTCGCGGGTCCTCCTCCGTTCACGGGCGGTCCTCGCTGCTCCCCATGCCGAGATCGTCGTCACCCATTCGGCGGTCGTGGCCCATTCGCTCGCCGCTCTCCCCTGCGGGGATGAGGCGGAAGGCGGTGGTGAGACCGGTCGCTGGATCGAAGGAGTGACCGCCGATGCGTCCCTTGTCGTCGATGCCCCCGGCGTTCACGATGGTGCCCGACAAGCCGTCGGTGTGGGCCGAGAGATCGATCACCTGCTTGTTCTCCCAGAGGACCCCGCGGCAGCTGCCACCGGCGCAGGAGACACCGACGATCTGCTTGTGGACATTGATGTCCAGCGCCTGGCCGTTGTCGTCACCATCCAGCAGCGGAAGCGGCTCAATTCCGCCGCTGCGGGTCCAGAGGAAGGGACGAGGAATGAAGTTCGACACCGGCGTCCCGGGGGCGTTGGCGAAGCCCACGACGTCGCCCAGGGCGTTGAGCGCCATCGGCGTGTTCCAGCCTTCGCCGCCGAGCGTCCCCAGATCCACGATGGAGCCGTTCTCCCAGAGGACCGCCCTCCGGGCGCTGACGCCGCCCACCGCGATGCCGCACGCCCCGGAGATGCCGATCGCCTGTCCGTGGTCGTTGATGCCGGTGGCGGCGCTGGTCGAGTCGCCGGTGAGCGGCGGTAGCAAGTGCATCTCGTCCTCGCCGGGCCCCCAGAGGGCTGCCAGGAACTGACGCTTCTGCCGGCCGGTGCACGTAGGGTCGAGCACCGGGGTCTCCGCCCAGCCGACGATCTGCCGAAGATTGTTGGCCGTTGTGGCGAAGCCGTTCTCCCCGCCCCAGGTGGGGAGCGCGCGGATCACCCCCTGGTCCCAGACGACGCCGAGGCAGATCTTCGCCGTGCGGGAGGGGAAGAAGAAGCGGCAACTCCAGGTCTCATCGAGCGGCTGGGCCTGGTCCGTCTCCGCCACCCCGGCGACGAGGTCGATCCGGTTCTTCGAGGGCCAGAGCACGGCGCTGTTGGGGCCCCCGAGCGTGCCCAGGTCCATGGGCTCGTTCCCCTTCCAGAGCGTCGCGTGAACCGTCGCATCGCCGGGAAGCGCCGAGAGCCCGCCGACGGCCCCCTTCTCGCTGAGGCTGTTCCCGAAGCTGAAGGTTCCGCCCAGCGACCCGAGCTTGATCAGGACATATCTCTGGCCCCCGCCGACGAGGGCCTTGCTCCCGCTCGCAGGAGCCGATCCTCCGGAACACCCTCCGGATGCCGCCAGGGCGCCGATCAACAGAACACCGAACAGCCATCGCGTCTCGCGTCGCATCTGTCCTCCTCCTGGGCCCGTGGGGGCCCTGTACGTCGTGGAGGCCAGGGAGCGTCGAGCGTCGGAGCCCGGGCGCGCTGTCAGCTTCTTGAAGGGGCACTGTCACGAATTTCGGATGCACGCGCCGTCCGGTCCGGGGCGTCGTAGGCTCGGGGTGCATGACGACGGTCCGGGCCATCTTCGAGGAACCCCAAGCCCAGCGGCGCGTCCCGGTGCCCGGTCCCTCGATGGCCCTGGTGGAGGACGTGAGTGCCGACTTCGCTGCCGGGTGGGTAGGCGCCGAGGGGTTCTCCGCGGAGTTCCAGCTCGTGCTGCCATACCGGGGGTATTTCCTCTGGGAGGTGGCCCGCGACCTGGTCGTCGGCGATGCCAACCAGGCCCTGTTCGTCTCCGGAGGCGAGGCGTTCCGGATGCGCCAGCCGGTCCCCGGTGGCTACGGCGAGCTGATCCTCACTCCGACCGAGCCCATCCTCGAGGAGCTCGCAGCCGCCCCGGGGCGGAGCTTACGCCTCCACCCTCTCTTCCGCCGCCGGAGCCGGAGGATCGAGCCGCGCCTGCAGCTCGCCCGCGCCCGATTCCTGGCGAGGGCCAGGGAGGGGCTGGAGCCGCTCGAGGCCGACGAGCAGGTCATGGGGTTGCTCCGCGCTGCGCTCGACGGCGACCGGCCTGCCTTCGTTCCGGGGCGCCGCACCCAGCGCCTGGTCGAACGAGCCAAGGCGTACCTCGCCTCGGAGCTCGGGCGGTCGATCCGGCTCATCGACGTCTCCCGCGCGGTCGGCGCCTCGCCGGGGTACCTGACCGAGCTCTTCCGCGCCCTGGAAGGCGTGCCGCTGCACGCCTACCTGACGCAGCTCCGGCTGGCTCGCGCGCTGATCGAGCTCCCCCACGCCGACGACCTCACCGGGCTGGCGCTGGAGCTGGGGTTCTCCAGCCACAGCCACTTCTCGGCCCGGTTCCACCGCGCGTTCGGGGTCAGCCCCTCCCGGTTCCGGCAGAGCTGCCGGCGGTCCTCCGCGATGAAGGCGTGACCGCGCCCGCGGACGCGAGTCGAAGGCGCAGTGACTCGATCTCCGCGCGAACGCGGGCCTTCAGCGGCTCGACGTCCTCGAGGCTCATCCCCGAGGTGGAGAGCGGCGAGCCCACGGTCACCCGTCCTTCCGCCCGACCGAACTTCCAGCTGTGCTTCGGAAGCGCGGTCCCGGTCCCGGCCACCGCCAGGGGGAGGATGTCCGCCCCGGTCTCGATGGCCAGCCGGAACGCGCCGTCCTTGAACGGGAGCAGCTGACCGTCCTTGCTCCGTGTGCCCTCGGGGAAGAGCATCACCGGAACGCCGAGCCCGAGCCACCGGGCGCAGGCGCCCATCGCTTCCTTCGCCGAGTCGCTGTCGCCCCGCTCGACCGGGATGTCCCCGGCCGTGCGCATCATCCAGCCGGCGACCGGGATGCGGAACAGCGAGGCCTTCCCCAGCCACTTCATCTCCCAGGGAAGGAAGGAGATGAGGAACGGGTCGGCGTTTGACTCGTGGTTGCTGACCACCACCGTCGGCCGCCCGGGCCGAGGTGGGACGGCACCGACCACGCCGAAGCGCCAAAACGGGTTCAGCCTCGCCGCCACCACCCCGACCAGCCGGAACGCGCGGCCGGCCACCCGCCTTCCCGGATCGAACGGAAGGCACACGACGAACAGCACCGCCTGCACGACGAAGCCCACCAGGGCCACGAGGGCGATCTCCACCCAGGCCCAGATCGACAGGAGCGCGGTCATCGAGATGTCCGGCAGCAGTGCATAGCGCACTGCGCTGCGCGGTGCTTCGAGAGGACTTGTCGGCCGGAGCGTTCTACGCTGCCGGGCCCAGGACGCCGCATGGCACCGCCGCCGGACAAGAGCCGCGCCGTCGAGCCCGCGTTGTGGGCCTTCGCCGTGTCGCTGGTACTGCTGGTCGGCCCGGTGCGGACGCTCTGGGCCGCGCCGGAGCGGGGCTGGATTCTGCCGTTCGTGATCTGGCTCCTGATCATCGGCCTCGGTGCCTGGGCCGTGCACCGCGCGAGCACCCCGCCATGAGCCAGTCGATCGGGGTTCTGTTCGCGGTGGCGGTGGCGTACCTCCTGCTGCTCTTCGGTCTGGCCTACGCCACCGAGCGAGGCCTGGTCCCGGCACGGCTGGTCCGCCATCCGCTGACCTACGCCATGTCGCTCGGGGTGTACGCCACCTCCTGGACCTACTCGGGCAGCGTGGGCTTCGCCCGGAACCACGGCTACGGCTTCCTCACCATCTACCTCGGGGTGACCCTGTCTTGCCTCCTGGTGCCGGTGATCTGGGAGCCGGTCCTTCGCCTCTGCCGCGAGCACCAGCTGACCTCGCTCGCCGACCTCTTCGCCTTCCGCTTCCAGAGCCAGGGCGCCGGGGTGCTGGTGACGGTGTTCATGCTCGCGGGCAACCTCCCGTACCTCGCGCTGCAGATCCACGCGGTGACCGCCGGATTCAAGGTGCTGGCCCAGGCCTCGCCTCCGAGCAGCATCGCCCTCATGTTCTGCGGGCTGGTTACGCTGTTCGCCCTGCTCTTCGGCGCGCGCCACGTCACCCCGCGGGAGCGCCACGCCGGCCTCGGGGTGGCCATCGCCTTCGAGTCGCTGGTGAAGCTCGTGGCGCTCCTCACCGTCGCCGGGGTGGCGGTGACCACCGTGTTCGGTGGGTTCTCGGGACTCTCCCGCTGGCTGGCCGAGCACCCGGACGCGCTCGCGCGTGCCTACGGGCCGGTGGAGAGCGGGCCGTGGGTCACTCTCCTCCTTCTCTCCTTCGCCGCGGGCTTCCTCCTCCCCCGGCAGTTCCACATGGCCTTCACCGAGTCGCTCGACGGCAAGGCGCTCCGGGTGGCGGCGTGGGCCTTCCCTCTCTTCCTCCTGCTGCTCAATCTTCCCGTGCTGCCGCTGCTCTGGGCCGGTACGGTGAGCTTCCCGGACGGAAATCCCGACAACTACGTGCTGGCCCTCGCAAGCTCGAGCGGCCACCCGCTCGTTGCGGCCTTCGCCTTCATCGGCGCCATCTCGGCGGCGAGCAGCATGCTCATCGTCGACACGCTGGCCCTCGCCGCGATGTGTCTCAACCACCTGGTACTCCCCCGAACCGACCTGGCTCGCGCGGGCGACCGCGCGGGCGACCTCTACGCCGGGCTGCTCTGGGCCCGGCGGGCGCTCATCGTCACCGTGCTTGCGCTGGGCTACGCCTTCAGCCGGCTGCTCGCCACCCGCCAGGGCCTCGTGGAGATCGGCCTCACCTCCTTCGTGGCGGTCGTCCAGGTGTTGCCCGGGGTGCTGGCGCTCCTCTTCTGGCGCGGCGCGACCCGGCCCGGCTTCCTGGCCGGGCTGTCCGCCGGCATCGCGGTCTGGGCACTCGCCCTCTTCTTCCCCCTCCTCGCCCACGGCCGGCTGCTCCCCGCGGCGTTCGACCTCGCCTGGGTGTTCGGCATCCGGCCCGGAACGGAGCCGTGGAGCGCGGCCACCTTCTGGTCGCTCAGCCTCAACACCTTCCTCTTCGGCGGCGTCTCGCTCCTCACCCGCCCCACGGCACGTGAGGAGGAGGCGGCGGTGGCCTGCACCCGCGGAGCGACGCCCGGGCCGGTCATGCTCGAGCCGTCCAGCGCCGAGGAGTTCCAGGCGCGGCTGGCTCCGCTGCTCGGCGAGGACGCCGCCTCGGCCGAGCTCACCCAGGCGCTCGCGGACCTGGACATGGTCCCGGGCGAGCGGCGCCCGGCCCAGCTCGGGCGGCTGCGCGACCGGCTCCAGCGGAACCTCTCCGGTCTCATGGGCCCGCTGGTGGCCCGCTGGGTAGTGGACCGGAGCATCCGCGTCCACCACGGCAAGCGCGCGCCGCTCAGCGATCGCATCCGGGCGCTGGAGGAGCAGCTCCGCGCCAGCCGTGCGCAGCTGCAGGGCGCTCCGGCCGAGCTGGAGGCCTACCGCCGGTACCTGCGCCGACTGCTGGAGGACCTGCCGCTCGGGGTCTGCGCGCTCGGTCCCGACCGCGACGTGGTCATCTGGAACCGCGCGCTCGAGCACAGCAGCGGGCTGTCGCCCCAGGACGCAGTGGGGGCGCGGCTGGAGACGCTCCCCGGCGCGCTGGCCGCCTCGGTTCGCGCGTTCGTCTCCGGCGAGGCCTCGCAGGAGGAGGCCCACCTCCAGATGAACGGGACCGAGCGCGCGTTCTCGCTCACCCGCAGCCAGGTGCGCGAGCCGGGAAGCACCACCGGCGAGACGGCGGGGGTGGTGGTGCTGGTGGAGGACCTCACCGAGCGCAAGCTCCTCGCTGCCCAGGTGGCTCACCAGGATCGGCTCGCCTCCGTGGGGCGGCTCGCGGCCGGCGTGGCGCACGAGATAGGCAACCCGCTCACCGGCATCGCCTGCCTGGCGCAGAACCTCGTTCGCGAGCTCGGCGAGGCGGATCTGCGCGACCGGGTGGGGCTCATCCTGCGCGAGACGCAGCGGATCGATGCCATCGTGCGGGTCCTGCTCGGCTACAGCCACGCTGGCGCCGCCGACGGCATGCGCCGCGACCCGGTGGGTCTGAAGGCCTGCGTCGGCGAGGCCATCACGCTCGTGCGGCTGTCGCGGGAGGCCAAGGGCGTACCCTGCGAGAACCAGGTGCCGGACGACGTGCACGTCCTCGGAGACCGGCAGCGGCTCATCCAGGTCTTCGTGAATCTCGTGTCCAATGCGTGTGACGCGAGCCCGGCGGGCACCCCGGTGACGGTGCGTGCGATTGCCTCGACACAGGGTGTCAAGGTCTTCGTGCAGGACCGTGGCACTGGAATGGACGAGTCCACACGCGAACGGATGTTCGAACCTTTTTACACGACGAAACCTCCAGGGCAGGGTACGGGTCTCGGGCTTCCGCTGGTCGCGGCGATCGTCCGCGAGCACGGGGGCACGCTCCGGGTCGATACCCGGCCCGGGGCAGGGACGACGGTCGAGGTGGAGCTGCCGGGCGCAGGGGAGCCGGTGGTTCCGGGGACGAGGGTGGCCGAGGCCCTCGGGGGAGCACGCGCATGAGTCGCATCCTGGTGGTCGAGGACGAGGACATCATCCGCTCGGAGCTGGCCCGCCTCCTGGCGCGGACCGGCCACGACGTGATCGAGGCCCGCTCGGTCTCCGAGGCGATGGCCGCGGGAGCCGGGGACGGGTTCGACCTGATCATCGCCGACCTGCGACTCCCCGGTGAGCTGGGGACGACGCTCATCGACAACTGCCGGGGCACGCCGGTGCTGGTCATGACCAGCTACGCCACGGTGCGCGCGGCGGTGGAGGCGATGCAGAAGGGCGCGGCGGACTTCGTGGCCAAGCCCTTCGACCACGACGAGTTCCTCCTGGTGGTGGACCGGGTGCTGCGCCAGTCCCGGCTGCAGCGGCAGAACGCGGCGCTGAAGCAGGACCTGGAGCGCAACTACGCAGTCCACGGGATGGTGGGGAGCTGCCCGGCGATGCGCGAGGTGTTCGACCGGGTGCGCAAGGTCGCGGCCACCGACGCCACGGTGCTCATCCTCGGCGAATCCGGGACGGGGAAGGAGCTGGTGGCCCGGGCGGTCCACGACCAGAGCAGCCGCCATGACGCTCCCATCATCACGGTGAACTGCGCCTCCATCCCCGAGACGCTGATCGAGTCCGAGCTCTTCGGGCACGAGAAGGGCGCCTTCACCGGCGCGCACAAGACCCACCCGGGCCTGGTGGAGGCGGCCGACGGCGGGACCCTGTTCCTCGACGAGATCGGCGAGCTGCCGCTCCCCGCCCAGGCCCGGCTCCTGCGCGTGCTCCAGGAAGGCGAGGTCCGCAGGGTGGGCGCCACCGGGAGCCGGAGGGTGAACGTTCGCCTCATCGCCGCCACGCACCGCGACCTCCGGCAGATGTCGTACGACGGCCACTTCCGCAACGACCTCTACTTCCGGCTGCGCGTCGTGGAGATCAGCCTCCCGCCCCTTCGGGCGCGCGGCTCGGACGTGCTCGAGCTCTCGGACTTCTTGCTGGCGAAGATCTGCCGCCGGCTCAACAAGCCGTCCCTGGAGTTCAGCTCGGAGGCGCGGCAGGCCATCTTCGAGCACCCCTGGCCGGGGAACGTGCGCGAGCTGGAGAATGCCATCGAGCGCGCGGTCATCCTCTGCGACTCCGGACAGCTCACCCCCGATCTCCTGGCCATCGACGGTCCGCGCCCCCCATCGAATGGCGTCCCCGACGCGGAGGACCCGAACGGCTCCGGCGCGCTGACCGAGTACTTCCGGCGCTTCGTCCTCGAGCACCAGGGCCACCTCTCGGAGACGGAGATTGCGAGGCGGCTCGGTATCAGCCGGAAGGCGCTCTGGGAGAAGCGGGCTCGGCTTGGCATTCCCAGGAGCAAGCTGCCGGCCTAACCAGCGGAAACCGGCTGGGTCGGTCGGTCCTCGCTTGCCCTCGCGGCCGATCCCGTTGTCGCTCGTCGGTGACGGGACCCGCGCCCCGCGTCCTCCTCGCTCCTAGCGCTCGGCCGCGATTCGCGACGCGATCCTCGCGACCAACCCAGCCGGTCTCCGCTGTGCTGCCCCGGGCGGGCGCTCCGCACCTCGCCGTTACGTTCGGTAACGCCCTGTCCCGGAACGACACGCCCCGGTGGGGGGAAGTCCGCAACGGAACGTGAGACGGGGGCTGGCGTATGGCTTGCGTGCCGCGGTCGCTCTTGACCGTGAGCAGCAGCCTCGTCGAGTGCAGCCTGGAGGAGCGGCTCGAGACCTGTCGAAGGCTCGGCGCCGAGAGCCTCGAGAGCCCCCGCCGGTTCTGGCTCCGCGAGGCGGGGCTTCTCGACTGGGTGCGAGCACCCGACGAGGCCTTCGTCGGGGAGATGAAGGCGGGGGACGTCAGCTGGTTCGCCGGAGGGCTGCTCAACGCGACCTGGAACGCGGTGGACCGCCACGCGGTCGCCACCCCCGAGCGGACGGCGCTGGTGTGGGCCCGGAGCGAGGGAGACCACGTCTCCTGGACGTTTCGCGAGCTGCGGCAAGCGTCGGCCCGCATGGCCCAGGTGCTCCTCTCGCACGGGGTGCGATGGGGCGACCGGGTGGTGGCCCACCTTCCCGAGACGCCCACCCTGGCCATGCTCCACCTGGGATGCGCACGCATCGGTGCGGTCCCGGTCGCGGTTCCGGTCCGTTCCACGGCTCTGCTGGGTCGCGTGCTGCGCGTCACCCGCGCCCGCGTCCTGGTGACGGCCAACGAGGCGCCCACCCGTGAGGGCCTCGTCCCGCTGTGGAAGCACGTCGAGGAGCTGCTCGGAGGCCTGGGCAGGGTGGAGTCGGTGCTTGTGGAGCGCCGGACGAGCGCACCGGTCAGCCTGGTCTACGGGCGGGACCAGGAGCTCGGCAGCGCGCTCCTTCGCGCCCGGCCGACCTGTGCCCTGCGGCCCTGCGACGGGGAGGACCCGCTCCTCCTCGTCGGCGGGTCCGACGAGGGACCGCCGATGGTGCACGCCCAGGCCGGGTTCCTGATCTGCGCAGCGCTCGCGCTCCGCGAGGCGGCGGGCATCGGGCCGGGAGCGCACGTGCTGTGCACCGAGGGCTTCTCGGGGCCGCGGGTGGACGTGCTCTGGGGAACGTGGGTACTCGGGGCAGCGCTGGTGTTCGATGAGCGCGGCGACGGACCGACCCGATCGCGCGCGCTGGGAGTGACGCACCTCATCGGGTCGCGAAGCGCCCTGGCCGCGGCCGGTCCGGGGGCGCTGGGGGTGTCCCTCGACGGCTCGGACGCGGCGGTCGCGCCGGTGTGGAGCGCGGAGGGCGGAGGGATGCTCGCGGCGCGGTTCGGCGATCTCGGAGGAACGCCGCTCTTCGGTGTCGACCCGGTGCTGGTGGATCCCGCGGGGCGGCGCGCCAGCGGACCCGGAGCCGAGGGAGAGCTGTGCGTGAAGCGCTCGTGGCCGTCGCAGCCGCGCAGCCTCGAGCAGGACCACGCCGGGTTCGTCGCGCAGCGGCTCGACCGCTTCCCCGGGCTGTACCGCACGGGCCTCCACTGCCGGGAGCTCTCCGACGGAAGCATCGGACTGACCCGGGCTGCGGTCCCGACGGCGAGCAACGTCTACCCGCTGGAGGGCCCCATCGGTCGGGCCTGACGGCACCCACGAATCCGCTGCAGATGCAGTCCGGTGTTACCAATGGAGCAGGTT
>Ga0105104_10002152_pt1 | contig 14512 bp, 20 predicted proteins | sample PPLLaktember2015_3_FD_87034 | JGI IMG/M metagenome (GOLD analysis project Ga0105104, IMG submission 87034) | Freshwater sediment microbial communities from Prairie Pothole Lake near Jamestown, North Dakota, USA - PPLs Lake P7 Core (6) Depth... | ecosystem: Environmental > Aquatic > Freshwater >... | reverse complement strand
TAGTTGTCAAGAACATCTATTCCTGTTGGGTACACTTTTGCAGGTTGAATTTGATCTGCGGTAATAACCCCATCCGATCTAAAAGCACAGGTTTCCTTTAGCATCTTTGCTTTTTCTGCAAGCTTCTTTACTAGAAGATCACTCTTTGGCGCTTCTATAGGGGGTGCATTAGTACTAGTTGTACTTGAATCAGGGGATATGGAGGAGTCACTTTCGGCTTTTACTTCTTTTTTATGGCGACCCATATAAAATTCCTTTCAGAAAGGGGGTGGTTTCCCACCCCCTTAGTTTACCTACCACTTCGGACGTTTGCGCTCTGCCGTTCCACTCCCATTAGGCGGATATGCAGGCATACTTGGCTGTCCCGTATTAGGAGAAGAAGGCTGTACAGGCATTACAGGAGAAACCTTCTCTGCAACAATGGGCTGCGTTACCACAGGCTGCACCACAGGCTGTACCGCTACGGGTTGTGCCACGGGCTGTACCACAGAGGTTATCTGCTGTACAGGCTGAGATGGCGGGGCAGAGATTGCTGGAGCACCTAAATCTTCCTTTGAGGGAAGATAGTACTGAACCCCTTCTGACTCCGCGATCTTTGTCAGCATTTGCAATTCCTCAGTCGTTGACCAGAGATAAAACTTTGATTGGTCATTCTTCTCTCGTCTTGCAAAGTCAATAGGAAACTGTGAAATCATGGCAGACACTTCTTCGGGAGTTTTTGGAATGTCAATTGTGTCCAAGTCCCAAGGGCTTGTTTTAATGGCTTCCAGTTCAACAGTGTCAAAGAACTGCTCCTGAGAAGGATAGGGGCAAGCCACTTCGTCAAGATACTTCAATTCAATTTTCCCGTCCACCTTGCACCCAAGAACTGACACTGCGTATGCAGGACGATGTGTTTTTGGATCAGAGCTTTTCGTAATCAAAATGTCTGACATATAAGGTAATCCATTAAGAAGCATGTTGGGGTTGCGCGGATCCTTTGTGCTAAAAAGTGCACAAATGCTACTGTAAACCCGCCAGTTTGCCTCCATGATCTCAACAATTACAGGCTGTCCCTGCTGAACACCCCTACGAATAACTGCATAGTCATATCGGTTCTGTTTGCTCAACAGAGAACGGGCTTGCTTTTCATCCCCACCTGCCGCTTTGATTTTTGCCTTCTTCATCAGAACGTCCACCGCCGACAGCTTTTCGATGTTTGTGGTGTCATCCTTTTTAACATAGACAGACCGCCACGTGTTCTTGACAGTCTTCGCCACAGGGTCTTCCTCAAGGGTAGGCCACATATGGAACCACCTGTGGGCTGGACCATTGACGATGCGAACAACGAGCTGTTCCCCTTCTTTCATGTCTCGCACCCGGATCCTCTTTTGGAACGTGGTGTCGTCCAGTACTTTTCTCGATCCGATTTGCATAGATACTCCTTTTGGTTTGTGTTGGTTTGTTATGGTTTATATTTATGAAATATTAAAATATTCCTTTATACTTGTTTTAATTTCTTTTTTATCATCCTCAAGAGCATACCCTTCGACCTCAAGTATTTCCACGGCATCTCGGTAGTCGTCATAACTTCCAGAGTTTTCTTCCAATCCGTGTTCCGCTAGTGTTTCAGAAAGAAGCGATGTCATAAAACCTCCTATTTAAGTTACATTTCCTACTTTTTGCGCAGCTTGATCAGACAACCTTCTAAGAATGGATTGTAGATGCATCCCGCGATCTTTCAAAACATCCCTACCCTCAAGATATACTTGAGAATTTTCTTCCCATTCTTTAATTAGCTCTACATTATGCTTATATTCGTTGCCATATTTAAGTACTATCCAATCAGATAAATCTTGACTAGATATTTGTCCAATTTCTTTTCTTAATCCTGACATTTTATCCGCAACTCTGTCTGCTCGTATTGCCATTCTCGCTTCTTCTCGTTTTTGTGCCATCCATAACTCATGAAACATCTCCCATTTCCTATGCTGACGCTTTGCGGCAATGTGGGCATAAAAACATGTAAGCCTATAAGATGAGTTCTGTTCCAGACTCCAAAGAATTTTCTTTTCCGACATCTCCACTACATCTTCTTCATTATGTATTCTAATTAGAGTGTCCAGCACTACCTGAAACCGTCTATCATTTAAAATCAGATCGTATGTAAACAATTCATTTGGGATATCCTTATCTGGCTTTGTATCATTCTCACAGAGGGCGTTGCCATACTTTGATGCTAGTTTTGGGAATGTTAACCCTTGATCCGTTCTTTGCTGATTATCCCATTTAGGACTGTACTGCCCAAGAGTTTCCGTAGCATATTTATATTCGTCTGGGGTAAGATCGTTGAGGTCTTTTTTAAGTATCTCGTCAACCTTATCTTGAGTAGGCATGAAGGTTTTTCCTATCTGCATAGCTCTAATGCACTCTTGGCATTCTCCATCAAAAGTTTAAAGTCAGAAGTTGTCTTATTATACTTTGCAAAGAAGTCGGTCAAATCTTCTTTATGCTGCATGAAATCAGGCCATTCAATCACATAGGAGTTCATTCGTTCTTTCCAGAAGGTTTCCATCAACATCTTTTCTGCCGTATTACCTGCGGTATCTTTATCATAGACAATATAAATTTTTTTCTTCTTAAAGAACCCTGTGAACTCTTCGTTCCACCCATGCGCACCGAAAGTTTGTGTAACGGCATTCAACCCATGTTGAATCGCAGTTATAGTATCCGGTTCCCCTTCTGTAAGAAGAATGTAGTTTGCCTTATTATTTAGTACAGAGAACCAAGGGTAGAGTTGGTTTATACAACCTTCTGTTTGAAACTTTTTGTGGAATTTTAGAGATGATATGTTTCCTTGTTTATCATAAATAGGGAATGTTAGCGTCCCATTAAAGAACCCTATTTTAAAGTATTTTATGGTTTCAAGCGTCCATGTGCGTTCTTTCAAAAGCTTTTTTATTAGTAGCGGTTGTTGTAGTAACAACTCGTGTGCTGTCATAGCCCTATGTTCTTCAATAGCTAGGGTTAATTGGTCTGGGGGTTCCTTTTCAAAGTCAGCATATTTTTCCAAAATTGATTTATCTGTAAGAAGGTTTGGCACATTAACAACGCCATCCTTTAAAATAAAGTCTAAAGGAGTTTTTGCTGCTCCACACGCAAAACATTTACAGCTACCTGAAATAATGTTGATGCTGAAATTGGGTGTTTTCTTATCGTCATGGAACGGGCAGAATGTCATAAAGAATGGAAATTTCTTCTCTTTAAGATTACGTTGAAGCACCCGTTCAAAGAACTCTCGATAGTCCTGACGAGGGAAGTAATCCTGCTCAAGTTCTCTTTTAAAACCTATTTTCATATAATCACTCATGTAATTTAAACACCCATTCGATGGTTTGATTTTCATTCAAAATAGATTTAAAAAAGCCTGTCTTTTTTACGGCTTGTTGAAACCCAAAAACAAACCCCTCTTTTTTATCCCCTTTTGCAAAGTACATTTGAGGGCGTTCTTTCATGTCGGGATCCTCAAAGATTCTCCAACCTTCTTTTATTTTATTCATAGCCCTTAAAAGAAAGTCACCTATCATAGATTCTTTTAATTCTATTACCTCTTTTCTCCATTTTTCTACTGTTTGCTGCATGTGTTTCTCAACAAACGTATCTACTACTGTTACAGGCAATTCTGGATTGTCCGCTATTGCACCTTCAATATCTAAAGTAGTAATATTTATTTTTGAACCATCACTCCTATATTCCGCACCTATGACATTATAGCAGTCTTTGTTCCAATCTCGCACCAAAAGTTGTTTACAACCATCCCAATAGCCAGGTTTTCCTTCCAAACATAAAATGTCAATATTGTTCACGAGAACGTCATCCTCACCAATAGGGTCTTCTTTTTGCAACAGTTCAATTAGCTTTTTGGTCTTCATATTTTAAATAATTTAAATAGCCTATATTGGCTATTTGTTTTACGACATCCTTAACCTTATGCCATTTATCATCTGTCAAAACCTTCTGCCCCATCTCCTGTGCCATAAGCAGTTCTTTGCAGGTAAAAATTCTTCTACCCATCATCTTCTTCGCTATAACTGTACCTACGCCAGGAATCATTACAAGCTCTACATTATCTATGCCATACCGTAATCTATAAGGAAGCTCTAGTAATAGATGTTTGTTAGAACAACCTTCAAATATCTTGCTTGTCTTCCCCAATGTTTTTATTGCAGAGCTTATACGTTCCATATCCATACGAGTGCCTGCCATTATGGAGTACAATTCTCGCTGTTCTATAGGTAGGTTTTTCAATATACAATAATAGGCAAAAGCCTTTTTACCAACTCCGCCATTCAGCATTCTCCCTTTACCTTGAAGATATGTTTCAAAATTATAGTACTTTATGTCGGCTATCTTTGTGCTGTAGTCTGAGAGGCAGGAGTCAATATTTGCCAATGCCCATGCAATGTCCTCCGATTTAAACTCTTCGGCCATAATGCTTTTGAAATTGTTGGCCCACCCAACAACGTCATATGGGCTGAGATAGTACCATGATGCAACCAATCCTATTTTCGTTGCAGAATACCCGTCAACACTTTTCTTTATTGCACCATATTTTTCAAGCTCATCGAAGGTTGAAGTAACAAATCTTTTTGCGATCTCGTCTGATTCAAATATAGATTGGTGATGTAATAGGCTACGAAGATACCATTTTAGTGCGTCTTCAATAGAGGCTATGTTTTTCTCGGCAATTTCAGATATAATGTGGAACCCAAAAATCTTTCTTTCTCCAAGCTTTGACGTTATCTTCTCTACCTTTTTGCACAACCCTATCTCCTCAACTGCGTTTGTATTGTCAATAAGAATGTGTGCGTCTCCACAAGGGTCAAGGCCAATACGCCCTGCTCTACCAATCATCTGATTGATTTCCATTGATGTAATAAGGTTTATTCCTCTTGTAAGCCCAACAAGGATAACGCGCCGTGCGGGAAGGTTTAACCCCATTGCAAGGGTTGACGTAGCCACAATTACTCGTAACGAGTTTGGCTCTCTGCTCCTAAACTCTTTTTCTATCCTGTCCCGATCCTCTTTTGATACATCGGCATTATGAAACTCAGATACAATCCCCTGTCCCCGAAGCATTTCCAATAAGATATATCCAGTCTTTTTTGTGTGAACAAAAACAAGGAATTTGTCATCAGGGTACTTACGAACCAGCGCTATTGCCGCAACCTGCTTTATGGTTTCATTCATTTTGTAGTTGTGACTTGCCGAATAGTATTCATAATGTACGTTAAGGTCTACGGGACGATAGTTATTCTGTATTACTATGGTATGCTTGTTATTGAGAGTGGTAAGCCAGTCCCCCATCTCGTCCACGTTTGGCATTGTGGCAGACAAAAAGATTATGCGGCATTTTGGATTGACTTTTGTAAACTTCATAAGAGCTACTTCAGCATTGGGGCCACGAGTGCTATCACTTATAAGGTGGGACTCGTCATTGATTAAAACCATCGTATCTTTTGTGAGCCATAAGTTGTGCTCGGAATCTTCTCTGCGTATTCTAGAACCAAGCATTTCAGATGACATCAAAATGATATCAGCCCTAAGCAGTTCTTCCTTCTTTTCCTTTGTCAAAACATAATCACCTGTTAAAATACTGATGGTGTATTTGGCAAACGAATGGTCTGATGTCCATGTTTGATACTTTTCCGTACAGAGGGCGCGTAAGGGGCTGATGTAAACTGCCTTTGCCATTGGGTTATTTTTACGTATTTTTTCTAGTGTGTGAGCTATCACAACTTCCGCAATGACAGTCTTTCCAGAACTGGTTGATGAGGAAACCACAACATTGTCTTCGTTGTCAATCCCTTTTCTAATAAACTCTGTTTGGACGGGATTGAAATATTCAAACGGAAACTCCATGTATGAAAAGTTTGACGTGGGTAAACAGTCTTCCGCCTTTGCCTTTGGGGGTACCCCAAAAAACTTCTTTTCTACCACACAACTTTTTAGTTGAACCGTTTTGATTGGAGTGCTAGGCGCGAAGTCTTCAAACTCGTCTGTCGGCTCATCCAAAATTACTGCTGTTCCTATGCGCATTTATTGTCCTTTAATATAATAAAAATAATTTTGGTTGTCAATGGGTTGTAGCCACTTTTTCAAGCATATCTGAAAGCTGCCACAATCTTTCCTTTATTTTGGGTAACAACGGATGGTTTGAGGTCGCCTCCACTTGCTGAATAAGATCGCTTGCCTCATTCAACTTTTTTGATGCCTTTTCAAGCTCATGCATGATGCCCCCCTTTAGCGTCCCCTTGTACTTTTACCCCAATAGGTGCAATAGATAAGGTTTGTTTGTCAATAATCATAAACTGGTACGTCAATCCTGATGGTCCATCTCTTTGTTTTGCTATCTCAAGATCAAGAATATTGTCCTCAATATCTTTATCATAATAGCCTTCTCGATAAAGTAGCATAACCAAATCAGCGTCCTGTTCAAAATGTCCACAATCTTTAAGATCGCTTAAGGCAGGTCTTTTATCCTTTCGGTCTTCCGTCTTACGCCCAATCTGGACAAGTAAACAAATGTGAACCTTTTCTTCATCAGCTATTTTTTCTATCTGTCCCAATTTAGATGCAAACATTTCTGTACGGGCTGCGGACACGTTCACATCTTCAAGGCGGTCAAACAAGTCTATAAAGACAATATTTACAGGAGTCCCTGCCCGTTTGACTCGCTTTATGGCGGATCTTACTCCTGCAGTAGTGATACTCCTTGACGGACAACAGGCGTAATTCCACTCCTTTGATATCTTTTCAGAATTGAGCTTAAGAAGCTGCCAAATTTCATCGTCCTCTTTCACTCCCTGTATCTTAATAATGCTTTTAAGGTGCTTGCCCGTCATAATACTGTCGATCCTGTCATGTTCGCTGTCAAACCCTTGTTCAGGGCAGATGTTTAGAACCCCAACCCCATTTCTGCACATGTTTATAATAAGGTTGGTTTTGAAGAAGCTTTTGCCCATAGCCGTTCTTCCAGCTATTACGGACACCTTTGCTGGAGCAAAACCTACTGCAAGATGTTTATCAAAATCTTCCCAATTCGTATAAATGCCTTTGGTATTATATCGTTCCTCCAATCCCTTATATCGGCGGTCAAGAAGGTTCTTTGGCAACACCACTTCAAGATTTTTATTCTTTACATCTATGTTAGATACAACCTCTTCCGTTTCAGACAACACTAGATCAATATCCATCTTAGGATTGCTGACTCTGACTAACTGGTTTTGTAAACTGAATATCAGCTTCCGTCTCTTGGATAATGCCAGTAAATTTTCAATAACATAGTGCAATGAAGGTTTTTGGCCTACGTTGGTAGTATACAACTCATTTAAATAGTTTATGTGCTCGTCTGTCTTTCCCATAGACCTTACTATTTGGCAGACTGCATTGAAGTCCACCGTCCCTCTGCCAGTGGTAATAGAATAGTCCACACAGATTTTATACATGTTCTTTAAAAACAAATCCGAAAAGAAATCCTCTTCACACTTGCTCGTTATCTCATCCACATTACTGTTTTGAAGCAGATGTATGAGAACTGTTTCTTCTCCGTCTATAAAACAAAATTCGCTCACAAACCTATTGCCTCCGTCATCCGCAGGAGCTTCAACATTGTTGACTCAATTGGTGAATTTTCATACGCCCACTGTTCGGGTGGGTTTGATCCTACGATTATGACGGGCAATTGGTATGCCAACCTATAATCAAATATGGCACGAATCTTTGAAACCATTGATTGTGTCATATTATAGTCACCAAAATCATCAATGATAAATAATGAGCACTCCTTATAGGACTTAAATACTTTGTGGTTGTTTTCAAACGCATCTTCATGGATAGCCATTGCGACATCCACTGCGTTATTATAGATAAACTCTGAATTAAATTTCCGTTCTTGCATGAGCTTATTAATTATGGCCCATATCAAGGTTGTCTTTCCAACATTGTGCTTTACGGAATATATGTAAAGACCTTTGGACTTTGGAAAGCCGCTGATAAATTTCTCAACGACTTTCCTCACGTCCTCATTGTACCTGTCAAGAGAGGCTGTTTCGTATAATGGTGGTATTTTGTTTTTAAGGATTTGGGTTAGTTGCGCTTTTTTCTTTTCACATTTGGTTTGTTTAAATAGTCCGGTTTGGATTTCCTCTTCTGTAGCCCATTCAGGCATAATTCCAGCGCAATCATGACATTGTTCCTTCTGACACATTTCGTAACGCTGGAAGATTGAAAAATATTTGGCAATGTTGTCGGAGGCGATCCCGACAAATCCCCGACTTCTAACCCAATCGGAAAATGGTTTGTTTTGATAGTATATGTTTAGGGTTTCATCCATTTAGTATGAGTTCCAATCCTTTTTTATTAAGAGTGTTTTTTGAATTAAAGTATTTGTTTAGCTCATGGTTTGATTTGTTTTGTCTTCTATTGTGTATTTCAGTTTGTAGTTTTTTAACGATATCTGATTTGTCCAGTACCGCCATGTAAGGTTTTTGTACAATGGTTCCAATTGAGTTGAAAAATTCATTTAAGGTTTGTGCTTTTGATAGTAATCGTATTATTTCTGTTTGTGGTTTGGTAACAAGTGCTTCTTTGATGGTGTGTGCCATGTAACAAAAAGTCAGTATGCCTGTTGAGCAAACATCAAACTTTTCTGTCACAAGGTCGGTGAGTTTTAAAATGGTTTGGTTTTCTTTGAATAGTTTTTGTAGGAGTTTCATTAGTTCAACATAGTCATAAATGAATTGGGTGTTTTGATTTGGATTTTTTGTTATTTTAAGTATTATTTTTGGGGTTGTGTTTTTTAAATATGCTTTTTTGAATTTGATTAGTGCGTCTGTATAGAATGAATATGGTATTTTATTTTCATGTAAGAAGGTTCCTGCCTTTGCTACCATAGCCCTAATCTGTCCATTAACATTTCTCCAAGGTATGGCAGGAGGTATTTTGTGGTTTAAAATCGTCCATAATGGGTGCTCTGATCCCCCATCAGTTGTTTGTACAAAACCAATATCGGGATGAGATAAATTTGGACTTGCCAGATATTCTATTTCTGTAAATGTCATAGTTCTGTTTCCTATAATATAATGCCAAAGCTAAAAAAAAGCAACACCTTTTTCAACTATCTTGCTGATTTTTCTTGACATACTACCTATTGTGTTTTTTGCGTGCCACACCACAACCTTAATTTTAGTTCTGTCAACTGTCAATGATTTGCAGCAACAACCTTCTATTACTTAAACCTTAATGTTTACATTTTGTTAGATATATTTAATATGCCTTATTACTTTTATTTTATCTGGTACATCTACTACGGATAGAAAAGATAATATGTTTTTCATATTTAGACACCTATATCGGTCTTAAGAGAGAGAATTTCATTCTTCTTAATACAGACGGTAGGATTTAAGAGGGAGCTGTGTAATCCAGAAAGTATGATGGAGTTTTGAGAAAGGTTCCAGAATCAATAAAAAAGTCTCCATTCTTACCATAAGTAAAGAATGGTTCAAATGATTCAAACCCTTCTGGATTTGCCGCTACCGCCACGCTACCGCGTTTTATGGCAAAAAACTTTTTGCCCAACTGTATTTTGGAAAAGACATAAGGCGTGGATTGCCGAAACACCTTAAAATGAGGTGATTTTGACTCCCCAGAAAAAACAACCTTAAATTGTTTATATTTCTGGAGAATGTCGTGGCTCAATTTAAGCCTTGATGTTTTGCCAGATTTTACCCATTTTATTCTTTCAGATCTATACGAATTACCTTCTTGCCTATATACAAATTTGTCCGTCTGCTTGAATTTTCCACCCTTTGTTATCATACGATTTATTTTTTCTTTGGCTCTGTCTGTAAGGGTGTCCATAAAATGTTTTGGAAATTGTATATAATTATGCCGCTTCTCTAAAAACCTGTTGTTTCGCTCATAGTTCCTTTGGGTGTTTGGAGTTAAAAATAGATTATAACCAATACGGGTTCTGCAAATAGGGTATTCTTCAAACGAACTTAAAATAAGTTCGTACATAAATATCCTCATATCCCGTTTACTTCCAAGGATCAATGATACAAAACCGCTGTTAATCCTTGTGGTTTTGGCAAAGGACAGGTCAAAATAGGGTCTAAAGGGATTAGCATGTATATCAACCTGTTCAATGTACGAAGGTTTTGACGGCATTGCACTATCTATTACAGGAGGTTTGAATAAAACCGTCTTCTTTAACTTCTCATCGTAGAACTTTATCTCTTTAGGTCTGTTTTGATTGCGTGCTATGGCGTTATATCTAGCCTCCTGCTTACGTACATATTCACGTTGAGACAGAACATTTATAGTACCTGCATTAACCTTAATCATCCCAATATGTTCTAGGTTTTTCAAAGCCTTCTCAATAACTTTTTCTTTTTTTAATGTGAAGGTTTTTAAAAACTCTATCAAAACCTTCTTATTTATGGTTGGGTATCTGTGAGTCTTTTTAGCGTATGCCATTATGAGAAAATACAGAAAGAAGTCAGAAATGTGCCGTTCTCGGAATGCAACCTTTGCAAAGTTTGAATCAACATATACAAAATTATTTGCATCTTCTTGTTTAACTCTATTTTCCCCAAAAAACTCAATAGAGTTTTCCGACTCTTTAAGGTTGTGTGGTATATGCCCAAATTTTGTTCTAAACGGGTAATCCTGCTCAAAATACTTTTCATACTCTAAATCGTTGTTGTCAGGATATTTGTTTGGTTTAAATGTTTTGTAAAACTGTCCGTAATGGGATCCAGTTATGTTATAAACATCTTTTTCAAAATCTTCAAAATTGTCCCATACATATGTGTTGCACTTTGTTATCCGTTTTTTGCCACGTACATCTTTAAAAATGGTTTCCTTAATCGTACTTTGGAGGGTGTCATTATATAACGGTCCAATCCCCTCAGCTTCAAGAGTTCTTTTGATAGCAAGGTTTCGAGTATCATTGAGCCAGTTTAACTCACCCAACAATTTATAGCTTTCAAGAATGTAAAAGCTGTATGAAGGTTTCGTTTTTTTACGAACCTCAAATTTATACAGTTTTCCTAGCTCAAGAGAAGGTTTTTTATACGTGTATAGCTTTAAGGTTTCATGAAAGATTGTGACAACCGTAATGGTGAATTTGTCAAACCCTAAAACGTCTGTTGGAACGCCTAATATATGCATATAATAAAACGGGTGACGGGGTTCGGAATTATACCTTTGACAAAGAACATATGCTCTCCATCGGACTATTAATATTTCGTCACCCTAATTTTTAATCTTTAACAAACTACGTTTTTAACCATTCTGTCAGACATGCTTTGCTACAGAAATCATAATTCCACTTTTTGCACAACTCCGAAAGTTGGGAACTGCCATTCATGATATCTAAGTGAAGCCATCCGTGGTCAAAACAACCTCCAAATCTGGGCACCGCCTCAGCTTCTATGCGGTTGGCGCACATGTCACATATTTTTACATTGATTGTTTTTTTCATTTTACTTCCTCACATCGAACATGCAATATTTCATAATCCTGCACACATTCTCCATAATAGGTACACTTCCGCCTTTTTCCATCGTCATCAAACCATGAGTGTGGTTTGGACTCCTTACAAGTAGCACATATGGCATTCTCTCGCTTGGAATTGCATACGCACAGGGTGTCTTTAGTCCTTTGTTTCGACTTTAACTTCTTCTTTCTGGACTTCAAATGTTACCTCCACCTCTGTAGGAATAGACGTTTCAAGGTGTTTCTGGTACGTTGTTAATTTGTGCTTAATGATGATCGCAAGTTCGACAAGACCATCCTTGAACTTGGCTTTAATGTCCTTTATAACACAATCCTTAATTTCAGCAATGGATTGTTTTGATGCAACATCAGAGATGTTTACGGTGTGTATTCCCATTTGACAGCCAGTAGAAATCTTCTCCCAATGTCCTGTGGAGAATATTAGCTCGTCCAGTTCAGGGGAATAATCTTTAAACATCCCCGCAACCCCAACACCCGTCAGCTTTGTCAGAATGATGTGATCCTGAGTCTTTTTGTCCTCTTTGACTTGTGAGGACACAATTTTGCACTTGAACGTAATCATTTTCCCTCCGTTTTTTTGTTGTCTAAATACCATAACATCATGGCTCTGTTTGCAATATCAATACATTCTTTTTGACTATTTGGAATATCAAGCACTTCTCCCGCATCTTTAATTAAACAGGACAACAAAGGCGTGAAGCAGTCTTGATTGTCCCAACCTTCATATCCGTCACCCTCTTTTTCTGCAAGCCGCCTCTCCATTTCACCCACAAACTCCTTAAGAGTTTCGGAAAGTTTTTTCTCTTTAATCTTCATACTTTTCCTTTAAATAATTTGTTTTGTTATATTTATATAATTTGAATCTTTCCATATTTGCCAGTCTATTGGGGCAAATCGTGCAGAGTCCCATTCTTTTGGATAGGGAATTCCACAATAGGCAAAACCCACTCGTGGTAATTCATTGCATATTAGGGTTTCCTCTTTATCTCGTATATGTATGCCAATAGTATTAAAAATATGGTTTTTTATGTCATCCCACCCATATTTTACACGATGCTCATGCAAAGTTAGCATATAATCATTATATTTTTCCCTTACATTGGGATCATCAAACGCCTTGTGTCTACCGACAAAACAAACATGTGACATAGGAATTCTATTATCATAATCGTGAATGTCTGTTTGATGTATTCCTCTTCCAATCATCTCCATAAAATAAACTAAACGATGTTCTCCGCAGACGGTTGCAATATGGTTACATTTGCCTTGTGAAAAAATAGATGTCCAACCCCATGTTTTTCCCTTAATAAACCAAGTCCAAGGGGCTAAAGATGTTGTACCAACAATATCCCCAATTCGAAGGTTTTGCACTTTAATCATTTTGATCCTTTTGTTTCTGTATCGATTCCTCTTATTTTGAAAGGCGCTGTTGATTCATCAGGAAATTTTGTGGGGTCTAAATAATTTGCATCGTTTGTTCGTTTAATCCATGTTGGAGTAGAGTACTCTTTGTTAAGGGTTGTGTTGCATAAGGTACAGGTTGCAGTCATATTTAAACCATCTGTAACAACCGTAGTTCGAGTTACTTTTTTGCAGTTGAAACAGTATGCGGTAGAGAATATATTAGCCCAATCGGTTACGGGAATATCTTTTCCGTCTCTACGTCTGTGCCCCTTGCCCACTGACATTTATAATCCTTTTTCTTTCCGTTGGTATAAACTTTGTCTCCAAGAACAGACTTTTAAGTGTATTAAGAGTTTTTGGATCAGATAATATTTCTGGTTCTATGAAGGTTATTAGAAAATCCTTTTGCATCTTTTTTAAATAATGCTTTAACAGCACAGGGATTTCGTGCTTATCTGGGTCCAACCCTATGATTGCTATTAGGGGGTTCATTAGTTGTCCACAATCTTTTTAATTTCATTGGCTACTCTACCCTCACATTCAATCTCATACATCTGGTCTTTTTCTGAGAATTTGCAATCCAGTTCATAATGGATTGGATTGTTTTTGAGAAGTTGATACTGAGCTGGGGAGACTTTTAAAATAACCATTTTTGCTCCTTAATATTTTGTTGCAATTACATAAATTATGACAGCGATAAGGGCAACAATAACAGATATCCAGATAGGGGATAAAACCCACCACCATGACCATGTGATTTTGCCAATAAGTTTTAACACGATAAAAACAATTGTTAAAAGACCTGTAAACCCGATCCCATTAGAACTATTACTTGAACCTGATCTGTTTTGCACTTTTACCTCTTAGGTTTACGCCCTATACTGACAAACTCTTTTTCTTTTCCAAACATAAAATTTATCCCTTTTGGGTGGGCTAGTGCTAACGCTACCGTTCCACTGCTTGATACATACTCAACTCGCCCAATGACAACTTTTTTATAGAATACTTTGGGCCTTTCGTGTTGCTGATAAACGTATGTTGTGTACCCATCTACATTTTTTATTTCAGTTTTGAGACTCTTTTTTTTCACTTCCTCTATAAGGGAGTTCGCAAGTGCACTATCTTTTAGGTTAATCTCATTCATTTTTTATGGTATTTTGCCATACACTCATCACTGCAAAACTTACCTTCTGTTGGGGTATGGCAGATATAACATGGTGTTAAGGTTTTTTCTTTATTCGTTTTTTTGAATATATCGTAGGAAGCGGTGTTCTTTTTATCCTCTTTCATTTTGACAATTTTTTCTTTATGTCTCTGTATTCGGTCTAGCTTTCTTTGATGTTTCGCTTCCGCCTGTGCTTTATGTTTATTGGTTCTGTTTTGGTGTCGTAGCAACCTTCCAGCTTCTTTTTCATCCATCTTTATCTCCTTTGGAAGTACGCTTTTTGAAATCTATGATTGTAATCCCATTTAATTTTTTTGTCTTATATGAATATCGTATTACAATTCCTGCTTGATCTTCCGTGCAGAGGCAAGCAACAGGCTT
>Ga0105104_10002151_pt1 | contig 14522 bp, 15 predicted proteins | sample PPLLaktember2015_3_FD_87034 | JGI IMG/M metagenome (GOLD analysis project Ga0105104, IMG submission 87034) | Freshwater sediment microbial communities from Prairie Pothole Lake near Jamestown, North Dakota, USA - PPLs Lake P7 Core (6) Depth... | ecosystem: Environmental > Aquatic > Freshwater >... | reverse complement strand
GCATGGAAATGGATAAGGAACCTGTAATAATAGTTAACAGAGCAGATTATTCAGATAATGATTTGAAAAAATATTGCCATGATGAAAAACTTGAAATTATAGCGGAAATCCCTGATGACAGAAAAATTGCAGAGTGTTATTCTGTCGGGAATTTAGCAGTTTTGGAATTTCCGGAATACTATAAACTTTTTCAGGATACAGCGTTAAAAATATTATCACCGGCAAATAATAAAAAAAATGTTTTAAAAAAAATAAAAAAGGAAGAACTTGAATCAACTGACATCTTAAATGTTGAATGTGCGGTAAAAGAAAATAAAATAATTAATGAGACAAAAGAAGTTGTCATTATAAGCGGTAAAGGCGGTACAGGAAAAACCTCAATTACCGCAGCTTTTTGCACATTGGAAAAAAATATTGCAATATCAGACTGCGATGTTGATGCTGCTGATCTTCATCTGGTTTTAAACCCGAAAATTTTGCAAAGCGGGGGTTTCTCCGGAGGTAAAAAGGCAGAGATAGAAATAGCTAAATGTACATCATGCGGGAAATGTTATAATGTATGTAAATTTAATGCGGTAATTAAAAATAGTCAGGATAACAAAAATATATTTTTCATTGACCCGCATTCATGTGAAGGATGCGGTGCGTGTTTACTGGTATGTAAAAGTGATGCTATTAATCTAAAACCAGTGATTAATGGTAAATGGTTTATTTCCCAAACAAGGTTTGGACCGATGAGTCATGCAAAGCTCGGTACAGCGGAAGAAAACTCGGGAAAACTTGTTTCTTTAATAAGGAATAAAGAAAATCAACTTGCGAAAGAATTTAATATAAATCTTTCTATAATAGACGGTTCACCCGGAACAGGCTGCCCTGTTATTGCGTCAATAACAGGATGCGATTATGCAGTTGTTGTTACCGAGCCTACCGTTTCAGGAGTTCATGATCTAAAAAGAATACTTGATGTCATAAAATTTTTTAATATAAAATCCGGAATTATTATAAATAAATATGATTTGAATATTGAAAAAACAAGAGAAATAAAAAAAATTACAGCTGACTGTAAAGCTGATTTTCTCGGAACAATCCCTTATGATAAATTATTTACAGAAGCTCAGATGAAAAAAAAATCGATTATTGAATATACAGATAACAATACAACAATCACCTTAAAAGAAATATGGAATAATATAAAACAATATATTATTTATAAAACAGGAAAAAATTAATGGATAAAAAATACAAATATATATTCGGACCTGTTCCTTCAAGAAGGCTCGGGCATTCGCTTGGCGTTGATTTGGTGCCATATAAAGTGTGCACTTTCGACTGTATTTACTGTGAACTTGGCAGGACAACCGTTAAAACCATGGAACGGAAAGAATATTATCCGGTAAAAGAGATTTTAAAAGAATTATCCTTAAAATTAAAAGAAAAAATTAAAATTGATTATATAACAATTGCCGGTTCGGGAGAACCGACTTTATATTCAAAAATTAAAGAATTGATAACAGAAATCAAAGAGATTACGGATATTCCTGTAGCCATATTGACCAACAGCTCGCTGTTATGGGATAAAAATGTCAGAGAAGATATAAAAGATGCGGATTTAATAATGCCTTCACTGGATGCAGGAGATGAAATTTGTTTCAATAAAGTCAACAGACCTTTTAAAGATTTATCATTTAAAAAGATTATTGAAGGACTAATTGAATTTAGCTGTAATTATAAAAATAAGATCTGGCTTGAAGTATTATTGGTGAAAGACATCACGGCAAATGATGAACAGGTTAGGAAAATCGCTGAATTAACTAAAAATTTAAAGGTAGATAAAATTCAGTTGAATACAGTAAACAGACCGCCTGCAGAATCTTTTGCTCATCCTATAAGCATTGATGAGATGAATTATTATAAAAATTTCTTTATGAATAATTCGGAAATTATCAATAATAATTTTAAAGCTTATGATAATGAAATGTTTAAAGCAAAGGAAAATGATATTATAAATCTAGTAAAAAGAAGGCCATGCTCTATTGATGATATATCATTAGGATTACAGATTCATAAGAATGAAACAATAAAGCTGCTGGCAAAACTATTAAAAGATAAGAAGCTAAGGATTGATATAGTTAATAAAAAGATTTTTTATTGCATAAATTAATATGAGTTAAAATTTTTTTAAAATTATAAAAAGCCATTATAAGAAATTTTATATTTATAGGAGTAATTATAAATGCCGAAAATTGAACCATTTGAAAAGTATTATAAAGAATATGACAGCTGGTTTGATGATAATAAAATTATTTATCAAACGGAAATAAATGCATTAAAAAAACTGCTGCCAAAAGGAAAGGGCATTGAAGTCGGCATTGGTACCGGAAGGTTTGCAGTTCCTCTTGGAATTAAAGAAGGGATCGAACCTTCGTTAAAAATGAGAGAAATTGCAATTAAAAGAGGATTGAAAGTAATAGACGGTATTGCAGAAAAAATATCATTACCGAATAATGAATATGATTATGTATTGCTTGTAACAACATTATGTTTTCTTGATGATATCAATAAGGCATTTCAGGAAATTTATCGCATATTAAAATCAAAAGGCTCATTATTAATCGGCTTTATTGATAAGGACAGTCCGATCGGAAAATTATATTTAAAAAATAAAAAAAATGATCCTTTTTATAAACATGCAAATTTTTATTCTTCCGGTGAAGTTATTGAATATTTAAAAATAAACGGTTATACTGATATTAAAATTATTCAGACAATATTCGGCAGTTTAGATCAAATTAAAAAAATACAAAAGCCGAAAAGCGGATATAGCGAAGGTTCATTTGTAGTTATTAAAGCAAAAAGGATGTAAATAGAAAAAAAGAAAGGATTTCTATGGCAATAATGGAGATAAGCATAATTCCTATCGGAACAAAAACCGCATCGGTAAGCAGATATATTGCTGATGCAGTAAAAATTTTACAAAAAGAAAAAAATATTAAATTTAATTTAACTTCAATGGGTACGATTGTTGAAGCTGATTCTATAAAAAAATTATTAAAAATTGCAAGAAAAATGCATAATGAAATATTAAAAAACGAAATTGAGAGAGTTGTAACTTCTATAAAAATTGATGACAGGAAAGATAAAAAAATATCAATGGAAGGTAAAATTAAATCAGTGGAAAAAAAATTAGAAAAATAGGATGCTCAATATGGGAAAATATGAACAGATAACCCATGCAAGAAAAATACTGGGAATAGATGAATCGGAATCTTTAAAGAACATTAAGGAAAAATTTAAAAAATTAATTAAAAAATATCACCCTGATACCTGTACTGAAGTCAGAGAAAAATGCAGAAAAAAAGCAGAGGAAATCATTGATGCTTATAAAATAATTATTGAATACTGCAGCAATTATAAATTTTCCTTTAAAAAAGAGGAAGTTATGAAATATCTTTCAGCCAGGGAATTCTGGGAAAAACAATTCGGCAATGATCCTATATGGAGCAATACTTTTGATAAAAATAAAGATTTATAAATAAGATATTTTTTTTATTAGTAAACTTAAGAAATAGCGTGGAAATAAAATGAAAACATATTTAGATTGTATCCCCTGTTTTTACAGACAGCTGATTGAAGCTTCAAGAATAGCTGGGTTAGATGATAAAAATACAAAAAAAATAATCGATAAAACAGGAAAAATTATTTTAAAAAGTACTTTAAATTTAACGCCTCCGGAAATAGCAGGCAAGATACATGCAATAATAAAAAAAGAATCTTCTGTGGATGATTTATATAAATTGATTAAAGATAAAAGCAATAAACTTGCATTAAGCGTTTATGATGAATTTAAAAAAAAAGTTAAAAATGCAAAAGATAGTCTTTTAACTGCCGTTGAACTTGCCATAGCAGGGAATATTATTGATTTTGGCGTAAAAAATACTCTTAATATAGAAAAGGAAATTGGAAATATATTAAATGAAGAAAAAAAAATGATCAGAAACAAAAATAATTTATTTTTTGCATACGAAAATTTTAAAGAAAAGCTTAAAATATCAAATATAATATTATATCTTGCAGATAATGCAGGAGAAACTGTTTTTGACAGAATATTGGTTGAAGAGATAAAAAAAATATATCCTGAGATAAAAATATTTTATGCAGTAAAAGAAAGACCGATTATCAATGATGCTGTTTTATCTGATGCAGTTGAATGCGGCGTTGATAAATATGCCGAAATCATTACAACAGGGCTTACTATACCCGGAACAGTATTAAAAAAATGTTCAAAGAATTTTTTAAATAAATATAATAAAGCAGATATGATAATAAGTAAAGGTCAGGGGAATTTTGAGTCTTTTGAAGATAACGGGAAAAACGTTTTCTATTTATTTATGGCGAAATGCCCTGTTGTCGCTAATGAAGTAAAATGCGAAATAAATACTATAAATTTATACAGTAATTTTAATAATTAAAAATATTAAGGATTTTATAAATGTTAATATTATATATTTTAACGGGAATATTGCTTTTATTTTCAGCATGTTTTAATTTAAAAAAAACATTTATGGCTTTAAAAATTGCATGGAAGAAACTTATAAATATCCTTCCTGCATTTATATTAACTATGATAGCAGTTTCTATTGTTTTACATTTTGTTCCAGATACGTTTATTTCAAAATCATTACAAGGCGGCAATAAATATTTATCATCAGCTCTGGCTTCTGTTTTAGGCTCAATAGTTTTAATGCCGGGATTCGTTGCATATCCGCTTTGCGGAGTATTGTTAAAAAAAGGCGTTTCTTATATGACAATAAGCGCTTTTTCGGTAACTTTAATGATGGTTGGGGTCCTTACTTTGCCGATTGAAAAAGAGTATTTCGGAATAAAGGTTGCGCTGATCAGAAATATTATAAGTTTTCTAATAGCAGTTATAATTTCACTCGCTGCCGGCATTATTTACAGGGAGATATTTTAATGAAAAAAAATATTTTAAAATTTATTATAATCGGAATTTATGGATTATTTCTTGCATATTCTTTCATTTTTAATAATAAACACGGAATAGAAATCGGAAAAAATTTTTATTTATATATGATTGAAATGATAAAAGTCCTGCCTTCGGCATTTATTTTAATCGGATTGTTTGAAGTATGGATTAAAAAAGAAACAGTTGAAAAGCACATGGGAAGCGGATCTGTTTTCAGCGGTTTTATCTGGGCAATACTTCTTGCAGGTACAACAGTCGGAGGTCTTTTAACTTCATTTCCTGTTGCGGTAAGCTTGTATAAAAAAGGCGCAAAACTAAGCGTAATATTCTGCTATATCAGTTCATCTGCAATTTGCAGAATACCCATGGCCGTGTTTGAGGCGTCATTTTTAGGATTAAAATTTACTCTGATACGATTGATGATTTCAATACCTCTGGTAATAATTTCTTCAATATTATTAGGGAACTATTTTGAAAAAAAAGAATTTAAAATAATTAATAATTAATTATTTTTTATATATAAATTTTTAAAAAGGAAATTTATGAATATAATTGATTTAGAATCAGGAAAAAAGGCTGTTGTTAAGCATATAACCGGAGGGTATGGATTACAGAAAAAACTTGAGGCAATGGGAATTAAAGCAGGCAGTGAAGTCATTAAGGTAAGCAGTCATTTTTTCAGAGGACCTGTAATAATTAAAGTTTATAATTCTCAGGTCGCAATCGGATACGGTATGGCTTGTAAAATTATTATTGAAGAAAAACAGGAAAGACTTTAAATGAAAAAAATTCTATTAATCGGCAATCCGAATGTCGGCAAAAGTGCAATTTTTTCACGACTGACAGGAGTTTATGTTATAGCTTCTAATTATCCAGGTACTACCGTAGAATATAAAAAGGGATATTTAAAATTGGAGGAAGAAAAAACTGAAATCATTGATGTGCCGGGAATTTATTCTTTAGATGCCGGAAGTAAAGCAGAAGAAATAGCAGTTGAGATGATTAAAGACGGGGATATTTTTATTAATGTCATAGATGCAACAAATCTTGAAAGAAATTTAAATATTACTGTTCAATTATTGCAATTTAAAAATCCTATGATAATTGCTTTAAATTTCTGGGATGACACCAAACACAGGGGCATATCAATTGATGCGGATGAGCTTGAAAATATTTTAAAAATTCCTGTTATCCCGACCTGCGGTGCTTCGGGTGAAGGAATTAAAAATCTTGTTGATCATATAAATACCGCAAAAAAAAATCAAAGAGATATTATAAATATTCCGGATAATTCAGACAGATGGAAAATAATCGGTAATATAATCGGTAAAGTTCAAAAACTTTCGCACCGCCATCATACTTTTTTTGACCTGTTAAAAGATGCAAGCATTAAGCCCTATTTAGGTCTTCCTTTTGCAATTATTATTTTATTATTGGTTTTTTTCATGATCCGTTTTATGGGCGAAAATTTAATCAGCTGTATTTTTGATCCGTTCTTTAACATTTTATGGCTTCCTCTGATTAATAAATTTTCCTTACTGCTTGGAGGGAAAGGTTTTGTACATAATATAATAATCGGCAATTTAATTAATAATCAGATTGATTATACTCAGTCGTTCGGAATATTGTCAACTGGGCTTTATGTAATTTTTGCAATGGTTTTACCGTATGTATTTTCATTTTATATTGTTTTAAGTTTTCTTGAAGATTCAGGTTATCTGCCCAGATTGGCTGTATTGTTAGACAGATTTATGCATTTAATTGGACTTCACGGAGTATCAGTTATTCCAATGCTTTTAGGCTTGGGCTGCAATGTACCGGGTATTATTGCAACAAGAATAATGGAAACAAAAAAAGAAAGAGTAATTTTAGCAACACTCATTGCTGTTTCAATACCATGCGCAGCAAAAACTGCAATGATTGCGGGACTTGTCGGCAGATATGGTTTTTTTGCCCTGCTTTCTGTATTCGGAACTTTATTTTTTATCTGGTTCATTTTAGGAATTATTTTAAAAAAGATAATAAAAGGTGAAAGCCCTGAAATATTTTTAGAAATCCCCCCGTATAGAATTCCTTATTTTGGATCACTGGTAAAAAAAATATGGATGAGGACTAAAAATTTTTTAAAAGAAGCTGTTCCCTTTGTCCTTTTGGGAATTTTAATTGCAAATATTCTTTATTCTTTAAATATAATTTCATTTATGTCTGCAATCATAAGCCCTGCTTTTAAGCTGTTATTTGATCTGCCTTCAGAAGCAGCTGCAGCGCTTTTTATAGGGTTCTTAAGAAAAGATATTGCAGTCGGAATGCTTGCTCCCCTGCATCTAAATTTAAAACAGCTTATTGTTGCAAGCGTTATACTTGCAACATATTTTCCGTGCATAGGAACATTCACAATAATAATAAAAGAACTTGGATTTAAAAGTATGATTTTCATAATAGCTATTATGGTTTCAACATCTTTAATTATAGGAGTTGTATTGAATTCCATGCTAACTATAATATTTTAAGAGAGAATTTATAAACTTGAAAAATATTGGAAATAGTAATAATAAAATTAGTGTTTTCAGCAATTATAGATATTTGTTGATATTTAATTTTTAAATTTAAATTATGGAGGTTTTATATTATGGAAAAGAAAAAAATCATTGTCATCGGAGGTTCTGCTGCGGGGCCTAAAGCTGCTGCCAGAGCAAGAAGGCTTGATGAAAATGCCGAGATAACCATCATTCAGAAATCTTCTGATTTGTCCATGGCTTCCTGCGGTTATCCTTATTATGTAGGCGGATATTTTGATGACCGCAACATGCTTCTCTGTACACCGACCGGTGTTGTCAGGGATCCAAAATATTATTTTAATGCAAAAAATATCAATGCATTAATAGAAACTGAAGTAACAGGCATTAACCGTAAGGAAAAAATAGTTACAGCAGTCAATCTGATTTCAGGAAAAGAAGAGAAATTAAATTATGATAAACTTATTTTTGCAACAGGAGCCGTACCTAGAATACCTTCAATACCCGGAGCTGATCTTACTGGGATTTCAACCCTTCAATCTATGAAAGATGCGGATTTTTTAAAGCAGGTTGGAAAAGAAAAAAAGATTACTAAGGCTGTAATAATAGGAGGAGGATTGATCGGAATAGAAACATGCGAAGCGCTGGAGCTTGCAGGAATTAAAATCACAGTAATTGAAATGCTGCCTCAGCTTTTAACTTTTCTTGACTGGGAGCTTGCAAAACTTGTAGAGAATCATGTAAAAAGCAAAAAAGCAAATGTAATTACAGATAATGGCATTGCAGAGTTTTTGGGCGTTGACGGGAAACTTACAGGGGTAAAATTGGAAAATGGAATAGAACTTCCATGTGAGCTTGCTGTTATTGCAATTGGAGTAAGACCTAATTCAACGCTGGCAAAGGCAGCAGGACTTGAAATCGGCCAAAACGGAGGGATTGTTGTAAACGAATATATGCAGACTTCTGATAAGGATATTTTTGCTGCCGGGGATTGCGTTGAATCTTTCAATATTATTACAGGCAAAAAAATTCACGCTCCTTTTGGCGATCTCGCAAATCTTCAGGGACGTATTGCCGGAGAAAATGCCATTATAGGCAATAAAGCTGTTTGTCCCGGAACCATACAGACTGGCATCTGCAAAGTATTTGATTACGCTGCAGGTTCTACAGGACTTTCGGAAAAAGCAGCCAAATTAGCAGGATTTAATGATATAGAAACAGTAATCAATGCAAGTCCGGACAAACCGGGTTTTATGAAAGGCCTTCTCATAATAAGCAAACTGGTAGCAGATAGAAAGACCGGTAGAATTCTAGGGGTACAGTGCATAGGCCCCGGAGATGTCAGCAAGCAGATAGCGATATGGGCTATGGCGATAAAAGGCAAGCTGACAGTTGACGATATGGTGAATGCGGATCTTCCGTATGCTCCGCCATTTTCACTTGCTATTGACCACAGTATTGCAACAGCACATATAATGCAGAATAAGCTCGCAGGGCTGATGACCGGTATTTCATGCAGGGAAGTTAAGGAAAAAATGAATTCTCAAGAAAAACCCTATCTGCTTGACGTGAGAGACCCTTCTGAATTTGACCAGATGCGTTTGGGTATAGGCGAACATTTAATACCTCTTGGAGCATTAAGGAACAGGCTTGGAGAACTGCCGGCTGATAAAGATGCGGAAATAATATGTTACTGCAAAATTTCACTAAGAGGATATGAAGCTGCCAGGGTGCTTAACGGTCACGGCTGGAAAAATGTCAAAGTAATGGAAGGCGGTATTATGGCATGGTTTTATCCGAGAGAAAAATAGTATTAAAATTTTAAATTATATGATATAAAATTAGTTCAATTTGAACATATTGATATTTATTGTACATTTTGTCATCCTAAAGTTCTTTAAAATTATGAATGAAAATGAAATTCATTTTAAAAAAGTAAAAAAATAAAAACTAATATTTTCTGAAGGAGATAAAATTTTTATGAACAATTTTATTTGGGCTTTGATTTCAAGCATAATAGTAAGCTTTATTTCTTTTATTGCAATAATAAGCCTGCTGTTGAGTGAAAAAATGTTTAATAAAATCCAGCTCTTGCTTGTTGGTTTAGGAGCCGGAGGTCTTATCGGCGGAGCTTTTCTGCATATGATCCCGGAGTCAATAGGAAAGTTTTCCGATTATACTTTGCTTTTTATTTATGTTTTATCGGGATTCATTATGTTTTTTATTTTAGAAAAATTTCTTTTCTGGAGACACTGTCATGATGAAAAATGTAAAGTTCATACTTTTACCTATTTAAATTTAATCGGCGACGGAATTCATAATTTTATTGACGGTCTTATTATCGGAGGAAGTTATATTATAGATATTAAAATAGGAATAATAGTAACACTGGCAATTATTCTTCATGAAATCCCTCAGGAACTTGGAGATTTCGGAGTTCTTATTTACGGCGGCATGAAAAAAAGCAGAGCGTTGATTTTTAACTTTTTATCGGCATTAACCGCAGTATTGGGAACCATAATAGGATTTTATTTTTCCAATATCTTTAATAATTTTATTAATATACTGCTTCCTTTTGCGGCAGGAGGATTTATTTACATAGCTTCATGCGATTTAATACCTGAGCTGCACAAACAAAGCAGTAAAAAAATATCTATTTTGTCCATGATTTCTTTTTTAATTGGAATACTCTTAATGTTACTGGTTAAATATATTCATATAAAAGGATAATATATTATACCGGAATAAAATTCTTAAAAGAATTCAGACACTGCTATATTATAAGCAGAGAACGGCATTTTAAGTTTTTTTGTAAAGCGGTGTTATTAACGCCGAAGATAAAATAAAAATTATTAATCAAGGAGAACAAATGAAACCATTAATTAAGCCAAATTGCCCGAATTTTTCTTCGGGTCCCTGCGCTAAAAGACCGGGTTATTCTTTTGAAAATCTTTCAAGTGAACTGCTCGGACGTTCACACCGTTCGGGAAAAGGAAAAGCCCGCTTGAAAAAAAGTATCGAGGATACAAAAAGAATCCTGGGAATTCCCGATGATTACAGGGTCGGAATTGTTCCGGCATCGGATACAGGAGCTTTTGAGATGTCATTATGGTCTATGCTCGGTATCCGTCCTATCGACGTTTTTTACTGGGAATCTTTCGGCGAGGGTTGGGCAAATGACATAAAGAAACAATTAAAACTACAAAATGTAAATTATTACGGAGCTGAATACGGAGATATTCCGGATATTACAAAAGCAAATCCTGAAAATGATATTGTTTTTACATGGAATGGAACAACTTCAGGAGTAAAAGTTCCAAACGGTGATTGGATTTCAGGTAAACGTACAGGATTAACCTTTTGCGATGCGACAAGCGCTGTATTTGCAATGGACATACCATGGGAAAAAATTGATGTTTTAACTTTCTCATGGCAGAAAGCTCTTGGAGGAGAAGGCGCTCACGGGATGCTGGTATTATCGCCGGGAGCCGTTGAAAGACTAAAATCATATAAACCTTCATGGCCCCTCCCGAAAATATTCAGAATGACAAAAGGAAACGAATTATCGGAAGAAATATTTGAAGGTTCGACTATCAATACGCCTTCCATGCTTTGCAACGAGGACTATCTAGATGCTCTTGATTGGGTCGATAAAATCGGAGGAGTTAAAGAACTCAAAAAACGCAGCGAAGAAAACCTTGCTGTTTTCGAAAAATTTGTTGAAAAAAATTCATGGATTGATTTTCTTGCAAAATCAAAAAATATAAGGTCAAACACAAGCGTTTGTCTTAAGGTTAATCTAGCTCCTGAAAAAATCAAAGAGATGGTCAAAATTCTCGATAAAGAAGGCGCAGCTTTTGATTGCGGATCATATAAAGATGCACCGGCCGGGCTTCGTTTCTGGTGCGGGCCTACTGTTGAAAAAAGCGATATCGAAAAAGTTCTTCCATGGCTGGAATGGGCATATGAACAGGTTAAGTAATATATTAAAAATAAAAGGAATTTTAAATGACTAAAATCGGAATAATAATTTGCGCCCGTTACATAACCTGCAGCGGAGGCAAATGCTTAAGAGCGCTTAAAGAACGCGCCGGAGGTTTTGCCGGATATCCCAAAGATGAAGAGTTGGAGTTGGTTGGTTTCTCAAATTGCGGCGGCTGTCCCGGAGGAAACATTGAATATGTTCCGGCAGAAATGATAAAAAACGGAGCAAATGTAATACATTTTGCAACAGGAATGATTGTCGGATATCCGCCGTGTCCAAGAATAAAACAATTTAAAGAGTTTATAGAGAACTATTACAAAATACCTGTAGTAATCGGTACACATCCTATACCATTAAAGTACTATAGTGTACATAATAAACTTTCTTTCTGGAAAGAAATGAAAATGGATAAAATATCCGGCAAATTATTCAGTGAAAATAAAGAAATCATGTCTTCATATGACTGATATTACAAAATTAATATAAGGAACTTTTTAAATGAAAATAATTACATTAATTGACAATGTAGTTTACGGCTCCGGACTTACTGCAGAACACGGTTTTTCTTTAATGATAGAATCCGGCAATAAAAAAATATTATTTGATACAGGTCAATCCGGTAATTTTATCAATAATGCTTCTATTCTAGGAGTTGATATAACGCAAATTGATTATTGTATAATAAGCCACGGACATTATGATCATACAGGCGGATTATATGAATTTATTAAATACAATAAAAAATCAAAAATATATTTAAAGAAAGAATGTTTTTATGAAAAATACAGGCTTAAAGAAAAATTTATAGGAATTCCCTTTAACAAAAATATTTTTACGGACAGACTGATATTTACAAATAATATAATTGAAATATCAAAAGATATTTTCATATTTCCTGAAATAAAAATTTATTTTGAAAATGACAGGCATTACAGGAATATGTTTATTAAAAAAAATAATGATTATATCCCGGATGATTTTACTGATGAACAATTTTTGGCAATCAGGAAAAATAATTCACTGATTATTATATCGGGGTGTTCGCACAGGGGTATAACAAATATAATTAAAACCGCAAAAGATTATTTCAATCTGCCTGTTAAAGCGGTTTTAGGGGGATTTCATTATAAGGATGAAGATGAAACTAATATTTTAACTTCGGTTAAAACATTAAATGATATGGATATTGAAAGCATCGGTATATCTCATTGCACCGGAATTAATGCTTATCAAATTATAAATAATAATTATAAAAAAAATGTTTTTTATAATTATACCGGGAAAATAACAGAAATATGATTTATTCAAACCATTTAAATGAATGAAATTTAATTAAATGACGGAGAATATTTTTATATAAATATAAATACATAAGGAGAAAAATTTTATGCATCAAGATAATAATGACAATGAATTAAGAAAAATGTTAAGAGATGAAAATCTTCAGAAAATTAAAAATAAAATTGTTGTAATGAGCGGAAAAGGCGGAGTCGGTAAAAGTACTGTAGCCGTCAATATCGCTTACGCATTAAGTCTCATGGGTAAAAGCGTCGGTATAATGGATATAGATTTTCACGGTCCGTCAATACCTAAAATGACCGGAATTGAGAATAAGAAAATGACGGATATCGGAAAAGACGGAAGGCCGGTTCCGATTAAAGTCGTAAACAATCTATATGTACTTTCTATAGCGTCACTTATGGAAAATCCGGATGATGCCATTATCTGGAGGGGGCCGATGAAAATGGGCGTTATAAATCAGTTTCTTGAAGACATAAACTGGCCGGAACTTGATTATCTTATCATAGACTGTCCTCCGGGCACAGGTGATGAACCATTAAGCATAATTCAGACAATTCAGGATATTGCAGGCGTTATTATCGTATCAACACCGCAGGATGTGGCATTTCTTGATGCGCGTAAATCAATTGATTTTGTTAATAAATTGAATGTTCCGGTTCTGGGTATAATTGAAAATATGGCAGGTTTTATCTGTCCTAAATGCGGTGAAAAAATTGATATATTTAAAAGCGGAGGAGCTTTAAAAGCAGCAAAAGATTTTAATGTTGAAATACTCGGATCCATACCAATTGAGCCAGGCATTGTGCATTCAGGCGATGAAGGCAAACCTTATGTATATTTTTACGGTGATACAGAAGGCGGAAAAACATTTATGAGTATTGCAGAAAAAATACTTATAAAAACAGAAAATAATTATAATAATAATGCCGCTGAAGATAATACAATGGGAAAAGATAATAAAATAGCCATTCCGGTTGAAAATGATAAACTGTGCGAACATTTTGGACATGCGCCTGAGTTTTATATTTATCAAATTGGAAATAATAAAGTTTTAAAGAAAGAAAAAGTGACCCCGCCACCCCATGAGCCGGGAACGATCCCTAAATGGCTTAACAGTCTAGGAGTAACAGTGCTATTAGCAGGAGGTATAGGACAGGGGGCTATAAAATATTTTAATGATTTTAAAATTAATGTAATATCAGGCTGTCCTGCACTAAAACACTCCGAATTAATTAAAAGCTTTTTAAATAAGCAATTGATTTCTAAAAATTCAGTGTGCAGCCATAATCATGATCATAGTTGTCATTGACAGAGATTATTTTATATATTATATGTAGTTTTTACATAATAAAAATATTTAATTTGGCAGGATGTTAATATGTTCAAAAGATTTTTTATAATTTCATTAATTTTAGCTTTTAATTTTATAAGTGATTTACATAGTCAAATAAATTATGAAGAAATTAAAAATATAATTGATAATTCATCAGATATAAAGAAAAACGAATTTTTTTTAAAAATTAGAAATTTAAAAATTGAATGGAAAGGCTATCTGTTATATATCACTTCATATGATGAAATAAATGATATGATTTTTCTTGAATTGGATAAAAAAAAACCTGATCCGAAAATAAATCAGCCGGACGTTTATTTTTTATTAAATAAAAAATATTCAAAAAAAATCGATGCTTACCAGCAATTATACTTTACAGGTGAAATTGAAAATGTTGAATAT
>Ga0105104_10002150_pt1 | contig 14523 bp, 15 predicted proteins | sample PPLLaktember2015_3_FD_87034 | JGI IMG/M metagenome (GOLD analysis project Ga0105104, IMG submission 87034) | Freshwater sediment microbial communities from Prairie Pothole Lake near Jamestown, North Dakota, USA - PPLs Lake P7 Core (6) Depth... | ecosystem: Environmental > Aquatic > Freshwater >... | reverse complement strand
CCTGTCCTGGCCGCTGTCGGTGGCGGCAGGTGCCCTCACCGGAAAAGTCACCTATGTGCTCGCCCTGCTCTTATTATCATCATACGCCCACCACCGAGGCCACAGATTTTTGCAGATGTCATCCACCCGCCCATGAATCCTTTCACAACCCTCTCCTCCCGAGTTGTCCTTCTGCCGGTTGACAATATCGATACCGACCAGATTATCCCCGCCAGGTTCTTGACCGGCACCCAAAAAGTCGGGCTGGGTACCCACCTGTTTGCGGATTGGCGCTACACCCCCGATGGCTCTCCCCGTCCGGATTTTGTGATCAACCGGCCTGAAACCCAGGGAGCCCGGTTTCTGTTGGTTAGATCCAACTTCGGCTGCGGTTCATCCCGGGAGCATGCTCCCTGGGCACTGGTGGATTATGGCATCCGGGCGGTGATCGCCACCTCCTTCGCCGATATCTTCCGCAGCAATGCGCTCAAAAACGGCCTGCTGCCGGTTACGCTGGAGGCCTCTGACTGCCATCTGCTTCTCGACCACCTCACCCAAAATCCAGGTGCAGCGATCACCATCGACCTGTCCACCCAGTCCGTGATCCTGCCCGGCGGGAAAACGCTGTCCTTTCCCATCGATTTGTTCTCCAAGACCTGCCTGCTGCGCGGCACCGATGAGTTGGGGTATCTGCTCTCGTTTACCAACCGTATCGCCGAGTACGAACGGTGCTAACCAACCTGTTTGTTGAGCCCAGTGATTGGTGAAGCCTATGATTCAGATCTATGACACGACCCTCCGAGACGGCACCCAACGAAAAGGCATATCGTTATCCTGTGACGACAAGCTGCGCATCGCCCACAAGCTGGACGAACTGGGCGTTGCTTTCATTGAAGGCGGATGGCCCGGTTCCAACCCCAAAGACGCCGAGTTCTTCCAACGCGCCCGGCAGGTACCCTGGCGGAATGCTCAGATCGCGGCTTTCGGCTCCACCTGCCGGGTGGGAGGCGCCCCCGAAGACGATGACAACCTGAACGCCCTCTTGTCGGCGGAGACGCCGGTTTGTACGGTCGTCGGGAAAACCTGGACTTTGCACGTGGAAGACGTCCTGAGGACGACCTGCCAGGAGAACCTGCGGCTCATCGAGCAGAGCCTCACCTATCTGCGCCGCCAGGGACGGCGTGTCATCTACGATGCCGAGCACTTCTTCGATGGGTACAAAGCCGATCCCGGATATGCCCTCGAGACCCTTAAGGCCGCCGTGCGCGGCGGGGCCGAAACACTCGTCCTGTGCGATACGAATGGCGGCACGACGCCGTGGGAAATCAGCGAAATCGTTCACACGGTCTTCACCACCCTCCAGGTTCCCCTCGGAATTCACGCTCACAATGACGGCGAATGTGCCGTGGCCAACTCGATCGCTGCCGTCCGGGAGGGCTGCACCCAGGTGCAAGGAACGATCAACGGCTACGGCGAACGCTGCGGCAACGCCAACCTGTGCTCGGTCATCCCCAACCTTGAATTCAAGCTCAACCAGCACTGCCTGCCGGATGGACAGGTGGGGAGTCTGTACGAGGTATCCCATTTCGTCGCCGAGGTGGCTAACCTGGACCCCGACGAGCACCTGCCATACGTCGGCAAGGCCGCTTTCACCCACAAGGGTGGAATCCACGTTGCAGCCATGCGCAGGAACGAGCGCTCCTACCAGCACATCGATCCTATGCGGGTAGGCAACCAGATGCAGGTGGTCGTCTCCGAGCTCTCCGGGCGGGCGAACCTGCTCAGCAAATCCGAATCCTATGGTTTGGAGGTCAATGGTGGCAGCGATGTAACCAACGTTCTGAGCGAGATCAAAGTCCTGGAAGCCCAGGGATTCTCGTTTGAGGCGGCGGAGGCCTCTGTCGCCCTGATGCTCAAGCGCCAACAGCCTGGGTACCGGCCGCTGTTCGACCTGATCGATTACTCCGTGGTCGTCGAGCACCGCCAGGGACGCGGCACGTTCGCCGAATCGGCGGTGAAGGTGCGTGTGGAGGGGGAGGTGGTGCATGCCATTTCGGAGGGGAATGGACCCGTCAATGCCCTGGATGCTGCCCTTCGAAAGGCGTTGACCCCTTGCTACCCATCCATCCAGGATTTCCATCTGGCCGATTACAAGGTCCGTATCTTGAACGGCGACACCGGCACCCGTGCGACGACCCGCGTGCTGATCGATACCCAGAACGGCACCCGGCGCTGGAGCACCGTCGGCGCCAGTACGAATATCATCGAAGCCAGCTGGCGGGCGCTGGCCGATTCGGTCGAATACGGCCTGACATTGGGGGCATGACCCTGGGGTCATAACGTAAATAAATCTTGGGGTGTTCTGCGGCAGCCGTAAGCGAAGCGACGCCGCCGCAGAACACCCCAAAGAAAATTTTCCGGATAGGTAAGGAAGGAGCATTCTTGGAAGCCAATATCGTGCTGTTACCCGGAGACGGGATCGGACCTGAAGTGGTGGAACAGGCGGTAAGGGTTCTTCAGGCAGCCGGTCAGCGCCGGGGTCACCAATTCAACACCCACGCTTACCTGATCGGGGGCTGTTCGATCGACCGGTATGGAACCCCGCTGACCGAGGCAGCTCTCCAGGCTTGCCAGGCTGCGGACGCGGTGCTCTTGGGCGCAGTCGGAGGACCGCAGTGGGATGATCCACTCGCCTCGGTCCGCCCGGAGCAAGGCCTGCTGGGATTGCGCAAGGGTTTGGGCGTTTACGCCAACCTGCGCCCGGTGCACGTTTATCCCAGCCTGGCGCCCTTCTCGCCGCTGAAAGAGGAGAAGCTGGATGGGGTCGATATCCTCGTGATCCGGGAGCTAACCGGCGGGCTTTATTTTGGCCAACCACGGGGGCGTGAAATTGTCGAGGGGCACACGCGTGTCGTGGATACCCTGGCCTATTATGACTACGAGATCCGCCGGGTGATGGAGCTGGCGTTCCGCCTGGCGAAAGGGCGGCGGAACAAGGCCACCTCGGTGGACAAGGCCAACGTGCTGGAATCGTCTCGCCTGTGGCGGCAGATTGCCATCGATGTCGGATCTCAAAATCCCACCGTGAGCCTGGAGCACATGCTCGTGGATGCCGCCGCTATGCGCCTGGTGACGGATCCTGCCCGCTTTGATGTGCTCGTGACCGAAAACATGTTTGGCGACATCCTCACCGATGAAGCTTCGGTCCTGGCTGGTTCGATAGGGATGCTGCCGTCCGCCTCCCTGGGAGACGGGGTGCCCGGTCTCTACGAGCCCATCCATGGTTCCGCTCCGGACATCGCCGGCAAGGGGATCGCCAACCCGGTCGGCGCCATCCTGAGCGCTGCCCTGCTCTTGCGGTACTCGCTGGGTCTGGAGCAAGAGGCTGTCCTGATTGAGACGGCTGTTGAACGGGCGGTATCTGCCGGCTACCGCACTGCCGACCTGAATGGAACGTGCACCACCTCCCAAATGGGGAAGGCAATCATTGACCATTTATTTATCCCTCTTGATAGAGAAGAAACAAGGAGCTAAACATGTCACTCGAATCGAAATACATCTGGATGAATGGGGAATTGGTTGAGTATGAGAAAGCCACGGTCCATTTCCTGACCAGCGCGCTGCATTACGGGGCGGGCGTTTTCGAAGGCATTCGCTGTTACGATACCCCGCAAGGACCGGCTGTATTCCGCCTGGTCGAACATATGGAGCGGCTGGTTTCCTCGGCGAAGGTCCTGGGTTTTCGCGAACTGCCGTTTACTGTAGAGCAGCTGTGCGAAGCAGCCAAATTGACGATCTCAGCCAATGATTTCCGTGAGTGCTATGTCCGCCCGCTGATCTACCACGTCACCGGCAATCCAAACCTGAATCTGGACAATGGTGAAGCGATGGTCGGCATCGCCGTCTGGGAATGGGGCAAATACCTGGGTGCGGAAGCTTTGGAGCGGGGCGTGCGCGCCAACATCTCCTCCTTCACGCGCCACCACCCGAACGTGATGATGACCAAGGCCAAGATCACCGGCAACTATGCCAACAGCATCTTTGCCAAGACCGAATCGGTCCGGTTGGGTTTTGACGAGGCCATCATGCTGGACCCTCAGGGGTACGTCGCCGAATGCACGGGGGAAAACATCTTCGTGGTGCGGAAAGGGCGTGTCTACACCCCCCCAACCTCCCCGATCCTGGAAGGGATCACCCGCGATTCGCTGATCACGATTGCCGGGGACCTCGGTTATTCTGTAACGGAGCAGCCCATCTCGCGCGACCAGCTTTACATTGCGGATGAAGTCTTCGTCAGCGGCACGGCCGCCGAGTGTATTGCTGTTTGCGAGATCGATTTCCGGGTGATCGGGCCAGGCAAGATGGGACCCGTAACCCGCGCGATCCAAAAAGCCTTTCATGCCGCTATCCATGGTCAGGGTCCGCGTTCGGCGCAGTGGCTGGATTGTGTGTATGTCCGCACGCCTGCAGAAGTGGAAGGCGAATTACTGCCCCGAGGACAATCCCTAGACTGGATGCTTTAGCTCTCTATCGGATGGTTTCCGGAGTATCTTGCAGAGGGAACTCTCCTTCAGGTTCCCCTGCTGCGATGGCCTTATCCAAAATGTGGTTCCAGGTGGTGGACTGCATCCACCACCTGGTTCAAGAGCGGGCAAGCGCGGAGACCGCCGCCTGCTGGCGTTTTAGGGACTGCTCCCCGACCGCCGGGTGAGGCGCTTCAAGCCGACCGTGTAGAAACTACCCTGCTCCTGGCGTGACCGGGCGTCATTTCTTTAAAGACACTTGCAGGTCAATGCCCTTCAAGCCGGGGCTCAGCAGGCGTGAGATCGGGCAGTTCACTTTCGCGCCTTCGGCCGCCTCCTGGAAAGCAGCTTCGTCGAAGTTGGGGACCACGCCCTCCAGGTCTAACCGGATGCGGGTAACCGTCCGGCGGCCGTCTACCTCCTCCATGGTCAAGGTGGCGTGGGTGTTCAGCGAATCGGGGGTGAAACCGGCTTTCTTCAGGTCCGAGGCCAGGGCCATGCTGAAGCAAGCGGCCAGCGCGGCTGCCACCAGCTCTTCGGGGTTGGTACCCGGCTCCTCCCCAAAACGCATCTGCCAGGTGTACGTCACGTCGCGGATCACGCCGCTGCCCGTTGAAAACGTGCCGCTGCCACTGCGTGAATCCCCTCGCCAGACGGCATCTGCTGTGCGCTGAATTTGTGCCATTGAAATCCCTCCCCAAATGTAAGCTGTTCAGTTGGCGGGTTGGGCAGGCGCGGATAGAAGCCCCTCGACGCACACCCAACCGATGTCTGTTCTGCGTCGTGCACTTTCGACAGCCATTTTAGCATAGAACAGGTTATCGTTGACCTAGATTGCCAATTCTAAGCCTGTACTAAGAATGCATGTATTGCGTATTAGGATAATATTTATGATAATATTCATGAATAGAAATTTTTGCCGTATACCTATCCTTTCATACGGCATGCCGGTGTTCATAAACTTTCTAATCATCCTTTGATTTTATGAAATTTCCGATATGAACAAAACCAATCCTGAGTATCTTCAAAGTGAAGACACCCGCCGCAGGCACAGTATCCGGCAGAATCTCCAGCTGCGTCTCCGCCAGCAGGAAGCCGTCGCCTGGTTTGGTGAATTTGCCATCCAGTGCAGGGCATTGGACGAGCTTTTGGATCGGTCTGTGGCCCTGGTGGCCCAAACCCTGGAGGCCGAGCTGTGCAAGGTTTTGCAGCTTCTGCCCGGAGGCGAGGCGCTGCTGATCCGGGCCGGGGTGGGTTGGAAAGACGGCATTGTCGGCAAAACGATTGTGGAGACCGGGCCGAATACGCAGGCAGGGTACACGCTACTGACGGACGAACCCATCATCGTCGATCGCTTGAAGAAGGAAACCCGTTTCACCGGTCACGCGATTCTGCACGATCACGGTGTCGTCAGCGGGATGACGGTGGTTATCCCGGGCAAACAGTCCCCGTGGGGGATCCTGGGTGCCCATTCCGCCCGGCGGATTGGGTTTACCCCCCACGATGCCCGGTTCTTGAAGAGCGTGGCCGGGATACTGGCCTCGGCCATCGACCGGTTCCAGGTCGAGGATGAGCTGCGCCGCTCGCGCGACGAGATCGAGATCATCCTCAACGGGATCTCGGAAGGGGTAACCGCCCAGGACCCGGCCGGCACACTGGTTTATGCCAACCAGGCGGCGGCAGACCTGATCGGGTATGCCTCACGCGAAGATCTACTGAGAGCGCCCCTGTCCGAGGTCATGCAGAGGTTCGACGTGCTGGATGAGGCAGGCAACCCCTTCCCAGTCGAGAAGCTCCCCGGCCGCCTCGCACTGCAGGGGAACCCGGGCGGCAGCCAGCTAGTCCGCTTTCGAATCCGGGGGAACGGGGAAGAACAATGGTCGATGGTGAGCGCCAGTCCTGTGCTGGATGCCTCGGGGAAGGCCATTATGGCGGTCAACATCTTCCGGAGCATGACCACCCTCATCCGGGCGGAAAAAGCCCAAAAGCTCCTGGCGGAAGCCGGAAATCTGCTGGCCTCGGACCTGGGTGTTCATACCCGCATGGAGAACCTGGCGAAGCTGTCGGTCATGGACCTGGCCGATGGGTGCGCGGTTCACGTGGTCGGTGAAAATCAGCGGATTCTCCAGCTGGCGGTGGCGCACAAGGAGCCGGAGAAGGTGGCCCTTGCCCAGGAATTCCACCGCCGCTACCCACCCGATTGGCGGGCAGACTCCGGCCTTACCAATGCCCTGCGATCCGGGCAGCCGGTCTATTTACCCGAAATAACCGATGCGATGCTGGCTGCCAGCACCCGGGCCGACGAGCACCTGGAATGGATGCGCCGGCTCGAGCTGAAATCGTTGATGATTGTGCCGCTCATCGCCAGGGGGCGTGTCCTCGGCACGCTCACCCTGGTGTGGTCGGATCCGAGGCATTCTTTTCCCCAGCCGGAAATCGAGCTTGTCCAGGAATTGGCCCGGCGGGCAGCCATCGCTATCGACAACAGCATCTTGTTCCAGGAAATCCAGGCCTTGAATACCGAGCTGGAACAGCGTGTGGAGAAACGCACTCGCCAGCTTGCGGTATCGCACAACCGCCTGATCAAAGAGGTGGAAGACCGTAAAAAGGCGGAAGCGGCTCTCAAAGAAAGCGAAGCGCTTCTGCACAGCCTGTTCGAGTTCGCCCCCGACGCTACCCTCCTGGTTGATTCGAGCGGCACCATCGTGCGGGCCAACCGCCAGGTGGAGGCTGTTTTCGGCCACACACCCGGTGAGCTGGTGGGGACGACGATAGACCATCTGCTCCCCGAACGGTACCATGACCGCCATCCGCGGCACCGGGCAACGTTCATCGCTCACCCCGCTACCCAGCCGATGGGGATCGGGCAGGACCTGTACGGACGGCGAAAAGATGGCTCGGATTTCCCGGTGGATATTATGCTCAGCCCGGTACGCCTGGCAGGGGGCGACCAGGTTATCTGCGCCGTCCGTGACATCACCCACCAGAAGCGGCTGCAGCTTGAGCTGGAGGAAACGCACCGCAGCCTGTTCGAGAGCGTCGAAGCGGAACGCTTGCGGCTCTCCCAGGACCTGCACGATGGGCCGATGCAGGATCTGTACGGGGTTGTGTTTTCCCTGGAAGCACTGCGGAGCGCCCTTCAGAATCAGGAAGACCTGGAGCAGCTGGCAGCCTCTCGGGAGTCTATCCACGCCGTGATCCAGACCCTGCGGGAGATATGCAGCGAGCTGCGCCCGACAAGCCTGTCGTTCTTCGGGCTGGGGAAGGCGATGCGATCCCACCTGGACCAGGTGGTTGGGAACCATCCGGAAATCCAGGTCGAGGTAGATCTGGTGGATGACCACATGCAGTTAACCGAACGCCAGCGGCTGGCCCTGTACCGGGTGTACCAGAATGCGATGAGCAACATTCTCCGCCACGCCCAGGCCTCGCACGTCACGGTCCATTTTCGGGTAGACGGAACGCAGGTTCGTTTAAAGATCCAGGACGACGGCCGCGGATTTTCGCTGCCCTCGAAATGGGTAGAGCTGACCCGAGCGGGTCACTTCGGCCTGGTGGGGATGTTCGAGCGGGTGGGTGCGCTCGGTGGGCAGCTGAATGTCATCTCACAGACCGGTTCCGGAACGACCGTTGAGGTCAGCCTGCCCCTGTCGATGGATCCACCGGGTGACTAACCCCCGAATCGCACAGATCCATTCTGATGCGGAGATTTATCTAAAGATGATTGGGCTCAAGCAGCCCCATCATTAAATATCAGGAATCCGAAATGCGTTGTTTCGTGCGGCTCGCTTGTACGAAACAACGCATTTCAGGTTAATGTATGGTTTTTTGGGGTCCTAGGATCGGACGGTAACGTACGTGGCCTGCAGCCCCTTGGGGCCCTGTTCGACTCCAAATTCCACTCGCTGGCCTTCTTCCAGGGAATGGTACCCCTCTCCTACGATGGCAGAATGGTGGACAAAAACATCCGGTCCATTCTCCTGAGCGAGAAAACCGTACCCTTTCGTATTGTTGAACCACTTCACTGTTCCAAGGATGCGTTCTGACATTTTGCTGTTCTCCATATTTTCTTCTGATCAAAATTTTTAATACCGCCGCGCCCCGCCGCGGCTCTTATGCGAAACGGGCCGGCGAGGCCCCCCACTGCTCCTGGACTTCCCACCATAATCTCCTCGGCCGGAATCCTCGCGGGCGCGAGCCGTGCCGACCTTGATCTGGCGGTCGTCGAGGGTATATCCATTGAACATTTGCGTAGCCTTGGCGGCCTCGGCTTGCGAGCTCATGACCACAAAAGCAAACCCCTTTGATTGACCCGTTGAACGGTCCTTGATCAAATCCGCGGATACCACAGTACCCGCTTGTGCCAGGAGGGTGCGGAGTTCATCCTCCTGTGTGGTAAACGAAAGGTTTCCGATAAACAGTTTTACTTCCATGATTCTATTTTTTCCTAATCCCCGGCCATCTCAGACCGGTAATAAAATCTTACAATAACGCTTTGATCATGCCCGGCATGCGCCGGTTGGGAGATACAGGCGAAACGTCCCGTTCCACGGTAATTTTTTCGTTGTGGATGGTAAATTCAAAATTTCCATTGTTGAAGATAATAAACCGCCGGGAACGCGGGACCACACCGCCGCCCATTTTCCGCAGGTCCAGGGAGCCAGAATTTGTGCCGCTCAGCTGAACGGTCAATTTCACGACATTTTGTTCCTCCCGGATGTTGCTCAGGGAATGCATGAGGTTGGGCAAAGCCGCCTTGAACAGGCCCACCATCTCCAACATGGCGTTCTTGTCCATCGGCTGCGAGGTAAAATCTACCAGACGGTAGTCCTCGGAGAGGTAACGGTCTGCCTGTTCTATGTCCGCCGAATCAAGCGCCGCATAGTACGCCTTAACAATTTCGATACTTTCCATTTTCTTTCTCCATCGGATATGCTGAACGGTTTACGCTAGAACGGGGCAGATCGCTGACGATTACCCGAGAGGTGCTTGACCGAGATTGAAGATGCTTCGTGCTTAAAACAATCCAGGTCGTCCACAAGATGAAACAGACGGCCTGGGCAGGTATCTGGGTCACGATTGGGCAGATTACTCGACTATTCAAGTCTTATTATATCAGAGATTACGAAATTCCGCCCGGTCAAGTCAATGCACAATCCCAATTTGATTCCTGTAGAGATGACACGTTATCTTTTTATGGTGGGGTGTCCTTCCACGTTTACCGGGGTCTACCTCTTTTGCGTGATATACTGAAGGACATCTTATAATCAGATTGCGATAACCATTTGCTGCCAACTCTCATTATAAAGATGGCAGCATTATTGTTAAACCAGGTCTGGGCAAATGATGTGGAGGAAAAGCGTGGAAGGAAAGCTCTTTGTGGGGAATATGGCCTACGACATGACCGAAGAACAGCTGCGCACGATGTTCACCGAAGCCGGGCCTGTAGTTGCTGTGGATGTGATCAAGGACCGGCACACCGGGGCCTCGAAAGGTTTCGCTTTCGTCACCATGGGCAGTCCGGTGGATGCCGAAACCGCCATCCGCTTATTCGATGGCAAAGAAGTCGCCGGGCGACCTTTGACGGTAAACCCGGCCAAACCGCGTGAGGACACGTCGGGAGAAGGACGATTTTTTAACGGTCCGAGCCACCGCAGCCGCGGCGGCTCCAGAAGCCGCTATTAACATCCTCTTCTACAGCGAAGGCTGCCCGCACGGCTCGACGACAAACCCGCCCCCGGTCGACAGCATCGGGACGTGGGACTGGCACCATTCGTCGAACACCCCGCAGAACTCAATGTGCGCGGACTGGTAGATCAGCCCATTGCCGGGGTGGTGCAGGACACTGTCGGCAGCCAACGCAGCCGGCATGGATTCCATTACCTGTTCCCCATTAAAAAGCGTACGCACCACCAGTACCATCGGTCCGTACTGTTCCTCCTCGGTTTCTTCGCGGGTGGAGAAATCGACGCTGGCCATGACGATCACCTCTCATAAATGGAATGATTGCCGGTTCGAACATCCAGACTCGTGGGGGAAAATAAATAGAAAGAATCCTCTACGATGATTTGGATCATGCCAGCCGGTGGATACCGGGCTGGCATGAAGGATGACATTACGGCGTTTCAAGAAATATGGGTTCCCATGATTATGATTAATCCTTCTGAAAATACAATAAGGATGGCGTTAATTCGCCCGCGGGTTGTTGATTCTCATATATAAGGACGGCAAATAAATCCGATTCCTGCCAATTTGTGGGGAAACGGCCACCTCAGAAAGCCTTTTCGGTCTATAATCATAAGTACCAAACGAAGAAACCTTTGACATTCAATGGATCCAGATTTGCTTCTGTCGCCTGACGGGAGGCGGATCCTGTTTCTCGTAAACAACACGCATCATGGGAAAGAGGAGAAATGTGGATCGAATACGTACGCGACGGCCTGAAGAAAGGCCAACAGGTATTCCGGCGCTCGGTGGTTGAGAACTTGATCGTGGAATTCGACCAGAGGTTGGCGAGCCAGGGCGACAGTGCGGAGGCAGCTGCCTTAAAACGGGAGCTGGCCATCGTTAAGAAGCAGTACCGGGACCTCAACATCCGGCTGCACCAAATCAAAGCCATCATGGATCATAAAGAACAGGATGAGCGTGTGGCGTCTTAATTAAAGAATCATATGATTGGATTGTGCAGCCATGCACAATCCAATCACCATTTTAATCGATCAACAACTGTTCGAGGATCTCCACGGAATCCCGGATATATCCCCCGCACCGATCTGTAAAAATCCCTTCATCCTTTGCCCGCTGCCGTTGAGCTGGATCACGGAGGTCCACACCGATTAAATCCCGGCAGAGGATCGACCCATTCCGCTTCCTGAACCGCTTTGCCAGTTCAGCCACCAGTGCATAGGTCTTTTCGGTTTCCGTGCCGTATTTTGTCCCATCCGTAATCACTTTTCCGTACTTCAAACCAATCACCATAAATCCCCCGGTAAGCGCGCCGCATACTTCGCACATCCGTCCCATCCCCGAGCCAAAGCCTGTCGAAATCCGCAACGCCGTTTCTTCGTCCAGGATGAAATCCTGGCAAAAGGCGCACAGCACCGATTGAGCGCAGCTGTATCCCTGCTCATGGTAGAGGTCTGCCCTGTGGATTCTGTCCATGCGGATTGACTCCTTGATAAAAGAAGGTGGTAACGGTTCTCTCGACCCAGCTCAAGTATAGCGCTTTTTTGACCATATTGTCATTTATTCTGTATAAAGTCGACAATATTTAATCATTGATATTACACGGCAATCCCTTATAATAAAGGTGGGGGAGGGAGTATCGTTCAACATTTCGAGCATGGCTGCCTTTTCCTCCACCCTTGAATGTGTAATGGAAGTCTCTTATTCGTTCAGGGAGTGTGAACCATGTCTCGAAAGCGTCTTTTTGTCCTGGAAATGTGCCTGGGCGTGCTGCTAGCTGCTGTGCTTGTCCTGCCGGCGCAAGCCCAGAAGGCAACCCCTCTTACCCCCATCGAACAGCTGGGAAAAGCCCTCTTCTTCGACCAGACCCTATCGAAGAACAGCAACCAGTCGTGCGCCTCCTGCCACGACCCGTCCGTCGGATATACGGGGGCGGATTCCCAGGTGAACGCGCACGGCGCGGTGTATGCAGGGAGCGACCCGGCCCTGTTTGGCAATCGCAAGCCGCCGGCGGCCGCTTATGCCGGCGATAGCCCGCCGCTCACTTATTCTGAAGACCTGATGGCCTGGGTAGGGGGCATGTTCTGGGATGGCCGCGCGGATGGCAGCCTGCTGGGCGACCCGCTGGCCGAGCAGGCCAAGGGGCCGTTCCTTAATCCGCTGGAGATGGCGCTTGAGTCTTCCACAGAGCTGTGCAGCAAGGTGGAGGGTGGACCGTACGCCGACCTGTTTGAGCAGGTATGGGGTGCTGGTTCTTTGGATTGCACAAATCCCGAATCCGTTTACGACCAGATCGGTTTGGCGATCGCTGCCTACGAGCGCTCGGCCGAGGTTAATTCCTATACCTCCAAGTTTGACAAGTTCTGGGATAGGGCTAAAACCAAACGCCTGGATGTGACCCGCATCACCGTGAGCAACTACACCCGGTACCGCAGCCTGGGGCTGGCGGATACGGAGCTGTACGGGCTGGCAGTGTTCAACGACCCGGCGCAGGCCAACTGCGCCTCCTGCCACTCCCTGCAGCCGGGTTCCAGAGGCTATCCGCTGTTTACCGACAACACCTATGACAATCTGGGGCTCCCCCGGAATCCGGAAAATCCTTTCTACACCAACCTGGCCTACAACCCGGACGGCGCGGCCTGGATCGATACCGGCCTGGGCGGTTTCCTGGACGACCCGCAGGAGATGGGCAAGATGAAGGTGCCCACACTGCGCAATGTGGATAAACGCCCCACGGCAGACATTGTCAAGGCGTATGGGCACAACGGCGCCTTCAAATCGCTGGAGGATATCGTCCGTTTCTATGCCTCGCGAGGAATGCACGGCGGCATGGGTGGAGGGGGAATGGGTGGCGGTATGGGCGGTGGCGGCATGTGCGGAGGGATGATGTTCCCCGAGCCAGAAGTCAACCAGAACCTGGCCGTGCTGAATATGTTCCGCTGCCGGGACCAATCCGCCATCGTGGCCTTCTTGAGGACCCTTTCGGACGGTTATTTCCAGCGGTAACAATTCTTCTTCAGGAAATAAAACCACCGGCAAGGGGTAACCTTGCCGGTGGTTTTATTGGAGGAAATGAAAACACCTAGTGACGGCCTCCCGGCTCACCATGGTCATCGGTTGGGTGAGCCTCTGGGTCGGAATGGGTCGGCTCTTGGTTGGGTTCCGGGGTATGCTGCGAGCCGGGACCCATCTGGGTCGAGATGGGACTGTCTGGGGTGGGCTGAGGGCCGGGTCCACTTCCCGAACCGGGTGTGCAGGTGTGGGTTGGATCATAGCCCGGCCCTGGGCCGTAGCCGCTGCCTGGCGTTGGCGTTCCGGTCATCCAGGGGTGTTCGGGCTGGTCGTGCCCACCCTGCCCTGTTCCAACCGGCGTGCAGTCCTGGCAATCACCGGTTCCTGGACCCGGGCCGTAGCCGCTCCCCGGAGTAGGGGTGCCTGTGGTCCAGGAATTTACTGCGCCCATGACAGCTGTGCCGGTCTGCGTGGCTTGTCTTGTGGCGGCAGGCATGCGTTGGGGGTCCTGCGGAGGAGGTTGGCTCATCAGGCGAAGCCGTTCCCTTAATTGAACAGGGTCCTCAAGCCCTTCTTCTGTCCAGTTCAGTCGCTCCTGAAGCATCTTGCGAGTTAGGAGACGAGCTTCTTCCAGGGGCGGCGTAAGGGGGGTGCCTTCCTGGAGGAACGCCTCCAGCTGGGTTTGCAGTCGTTTGCGGACCTGGTCCAGAGCCTGCAGCGCCTGATCGTCGGGAAGGCTGGCCGCCAGCCGTACCGCCTGCTCGATCTGGTTCTCATAGCGGGTTTGCACTGCAGCAGGAGGAACGTGACCTGCCTGGATCATCGTGCGGATCTCCTGGGCTCGGCGGCTGGTGTATTGCAGCGCCAGCTTCCATTCCGCCTGGGTGCCGGCGGTCATACCGAGCCGGACCTCTTCGCTCCATATCTTTACCCCGTACAACGGCTGGTCGGGCTGGCTGGCCTGCGCAGCGGCTACGGTGATACCACCGCCGCCCAACAGGAGAGAGGTAATTAAGATTATAGTTGAGAGGGTGCTGAACATGGGGGATGGCTCCTTGGGTTGGATTTTAAAGATCACTGGGAGTGCATGCATCCACCCGATATGACGCCGTTTGTCTGGGGGAGATACGGCCTCTGCCATTTCCGATGCTTGTTGGAGAAACGCGGCCCGCCCTCTCTCGGCCTGTTCCGGATTGCGCTCGGGGACGGCTTGCAGCCGTGCCAATGTCTTTACCAACCGGGGGTCCAAATCATGCTTCGGGTTCATATGTCCCCTCTTTCTCCTGTCGCAGCAAATGTTTGCGTAACGCCTGGACGGCCCGGT
>Ga0105104_10002149_pt1 | contig 14533 bp, 12 predicted proteins | sample PPLLaktember2015_3_FD_87034 | JGI IMG/M metagenome (GOLD analysis project Ga0105104, IMG submission 87034) | Freshwater sediment microbial communities from Prairie Pothole Lake near Jamestown, North Dakota, USA - PPLs Lake P7 Core (6) Depth... | ecosystem: Environmental > Aquatic > Freshwater >... | reverse complement strand
TATAGTCGCAATCCCCTGCTTTGCGCTATGAAACTGTATTATGCGATTCAGATCAAAATCCGTCACAAGGTTATCGCCATAGATAACCAAAAACGGCTCAGCGAGGGCGTCCTTCCAGTATTCGCGAGCGATTTTTTTGACTGCGCCCGCGGTCCCGAGCAGGTCCGGCTCATAAGAATACGTTATATTAAGTCCCCACGTTGCGCCATCGACGAAATGGTTAGTAATGACGTCGGGCAAATGGTGCAGGTTGATATAGATATCGGTTATGCCAAAACTCTTCAGCCATTCAAGGTTGTGCTGAAGAATAGGTTTTCCGGCAATCTGTGCCATCGGCTTGGGAATATCATCGAGTATCCCCTTCAGTCTTTGACCTTTACCCGCCGCGAGAACGACTGCTTTCATAGTTATTTTATATTGCCTTTTTGAAATTCGCTTTTGATGAAATCCACCATATTCTTCAAGCCGTCTGTAATAGTGGTTTTGGGCCTCCAGCCGATACGGCCGGCGTTTGTAATGTCGGCAAGGGTCTGTTGGGCTTCGCCGGGCATATCGGGCTTGTGAATAGGCGCAACTTGAACATCCAGAAGACCGGATATCATCGTGTAAATATCGTTTACTGAAAAGTTTTCGCCCGAACCGAGATTGAAGACCTGCCCGTCGGTTTTCCCGTTATTCATACAAAGTAAATGAAAATCGTTCACGTCATCGACGTAAACGAAATCCCTCTTTTTGTCGCCTGTTCCATAGATAAAGGGCTGCTGACCTTTGAGCAGTTTTATGATAAACGCGCTCATTACCGGCGGGATTGTTCTCCTGTAATCCTGCCGGGGGCCATAGACGCAGAAATAACGCAATGCCGTAAAACGCAATTCCGAAAAACGCTCAAAAGAGTTCGCGAAAAACATCGTGGCGGCCTTGCCGGCTGCGTAAAAACTTTGGGGCTTAACCTCAGATTCCGGAGTAGGAAGGAGATTACTGCCCTCATAAATCGCCGATGACTCGGCATAAATTACCTTTTTGACGCCCGCTTTTCTCGCGGCTTCAAAAACGTTAACTGTTCCGGTCACGTTTATGTCCGCCGTTTCCACAGGGTCCGACTGACAATCGCTGATGCAGTTCTTCGCGGCCAGATGAAAAACGTAATCGACTTTTTCAAACAGGGGATAAATTTCCTTTGAACGGATATCGAGCCTGTGAAATTCGACGCCCGCGGGCACCTGTTCCCGAACGCCATACGCGAGATTATCAATGCCGATGACTTTAGAGCCATCGAGCGAGCAAAGCCGGTCGGCGAGATTACTGCCGATAAAGCCTGCCACACCTGTAATCAAAACAGTGGACTTTCGCACAAATTATTTCCGTTAAAGATGCCTCGAACTAACAAAGCTGCTTTCGCACAGCCAGATAATTTATTGTGACGAATACTTCGTATTGTTCTCTATAGGCGGTTATTTTCCGCAAACTGTTCCGGCAGATTCTATAAATGTCGTACTTTGGTCCAAGCAGGTAATAAAAGTCCTGAAAAAATGTTCTTGAATCGATATTTGCGCCGCCGAATTCGAATTGTATAAAATCGATGCCGCACCCTTCATCGCGGCAAGCTCGTGACCTTCGATGTCAAGTTTTAAAAAATGTATTTTAGCGATACCGTTTTCCCGGCAAAATTCGTCAATAGTCGTCAACGATACTTTCGAGGTTTTGTCCAGTTCCCTGCCAAAGTGGTCCATCTGTCTTTTGTAAAGCGATGTAAGCCCCGACCCGCCAACATCATAAAAAATGCTGGCTGATTCCTTCTTGTCGGATAAACCAAGATTAAACAACCGGACTCTGTTTCCAACCAGGCCGGCAAAGTCTCTATGAATATTTTGGCACAGGATTTCGAATGTGTTCTGTAAAGGCTCAAACAGGTATACGTTTAGATTGTCGCCAAAAAGTCCCAGGCAGGATTTTGTCCAGTCGCCGACGTTGGCCCCTGCGTCAAAACAAACCAAAGGCGCCGGTCCATAAATGCTTTTCAGCTTCTCCGCCACAAACTTGAGGGATTTCAACTCCCCGCTTGCGTGGACTTCACTGAAACCGTAATTCATTCCCGCCATAGCCAGCAAATGAAGTTTTTCATAAACCGGCTGAAGGCACTTACGACCGAGAATCGGCGACAAAACCAGCTTACTTAGCTTATGAGCCAATTTGAGTCCCCCTTGACAGCATTACAATCATTTCAATAACCCCAATAGCGTCCGGCTTTGGGGCGTTGCAGCAATCGAACGAAAAATCCCGACGCCCACGAAAAATGAAGAATGGGAAAAACCGCAAAGAGCCGGTGAAAAAGGGCCAATCTGTTTTCTTTTACAGCCAGGTGCGAGCACACAAGCAAATCCACCAGCAAATATGTTCCTAAAACAAAGGCAAAAGCAACTCCCGCCCATAACGACAATAACGAAGCGAAACCTAAAATAACAATCGATGCCAGAAACATCGGCGGGACTAACTGGCGCCAGGCGGTGAAATTCTTTATTTTCAGGAAATTGCCCGCCTTTGCGCCGCCATATCGGAAATAAAGCCGGGACAGGTCCCTGTAATTGTCCCTCGGATAGTAGTACGCGACAATATCCTTATTAAAGTAAACCTCGCCCCCGGCCTTGCGAATCCGGTAATTCATATCAGAATCTTCGCTTATAACGGAAGCATCTTCATCGAACAAACCTACCCTGCTGAAGACGCTTTTTTTGAAGCACCCGAGGTAAACCGTATCGACATATCCGCTTTGCCTGCCCAGCCGAAACTGGGCGTTTCCAATTCCAAAGGGATGCGACAAAGCGATGCAAATGGCTCGTTGAGTTAATTCTTTATTGATGCTTCCGTTGTGTTTTACTTCCGGCACCTGCATCCCGCCGACGTTGTCGGCTCCCGTTTTGAGAAGTGTGCCGACACATTTTTCGATATAATCAGAATTGATTTTTGTCCTGGCGTCTATACGGATTACGACGTCGCCTTTTGCTTTGTTGATACCGATATTCATTCCCGAAGCCCTTTGGCCTTTTGGATTATCGATGATTTCAATAATCGGGACTCTATCGCCGTTATTTCTGAAGCTTTCAACAACGTCCCTTGTCCTGTCGCTGCTCATACCATCGACAAGCAAAATCTCGGTCCTGTCGCCCGGATACGTTTGCGAAGTTAAGTTCTCCAGACAGGCGCAAATATTGTCCTGCTCATTTTTGACCGGCACGACAACCGAAACTAACGGCAAACCGCTGTCTATCTCCATTTAGCCTGCTCCGCCGCCTGTTTTACACAATCGGACTGCTTTATTTCCCTGCGATTGACATAAACAAAAAAGGGATAAATAAAATCGTTGACCGTATGATAGATATAACCCTGCCAGCCGTCGAGAAAACCTCCCCTGAGAAAATAGTTGGCGAAAAACCTGATAAACGGCCTGACGCAGAATGGCATCCTGTAAAATATGCTGTAATTTAGCCAGGTACGAATATTACCTTCTATTTTCTCGTTTTCTTTCAAATCCGGAACGGCAACGTCGGTATCGTTTTTGACAATGGCCAGCGCGTATTTGAGAGAACCCCTGTTTTGCCTTTCCATCCACTGGGTAAAAGTCTTCTTCGGCAAATGCAAAAAGTCGTTCCGAAGTTTGCTCACCGCCCCGGCAATAATCGTATGCTCGTTTGCGTACAGGTTCTTTTTAATTCGACAACGGTCTTTCCGGACAATCCGAATCAACCAGATATAATCGCCTCCGTGTTTCATCCAGCGGCCCATAAAGACGTGCTTTCTTCTCGCGGCAAAACCACCGACGTCATCTCCGGCCCGGGGTAAAACGTTCTCAATTTCGGTCTTAATCTCATTGGTCAACTGCTCATCGGCATCGAGGTTGAACACCCATTTGTTTTTGACCGCGGGCAGATTCAACCCCCACATCCTCTGGGCCGCCATATTTTTATAGGCATTCTGATATACCTCGGCGCCGAATTTGCGGGCAATTTCAACAGTTCCATCGGTGCTATAAGAATCCACGACAATAACCTGGTCGGCCCAGCCCTTTATGCTGTCGAGGGCGTGAGATAAATTCTGCTCTTCATTATAGGCGGGAATAATGACTGTTACAGCGAAACTCATATCATCCGACTTTCAATTCCTGAACATCCGTGACCGCCTCTTCCGTGCCTGGTTTCCAGAGCCGGTCTTTTTCGAGCATTCGCAACCATAATTCGAACTGTAGTAACGTCCACAGGCGATAGCCGTGGTCAAACTGTCCGCTTTGATGCTGCATGTAAAGCCGCTCAATGACCGGCTGGCGAAAATATGTCTTGCTTCGGGCATCTTCGAGCAACAACATATCTTTGAACCGTTCGCCAAGCTCGTTTCTAAACCAGATACCCAGCGGCATACCGAATCCGTGCTTGGGCCTTTGGCAGATATGCTTTGGCAGCAGGTCTTCAAACGCTGAACGCAAAATATATTTTGTCCTGCTGCCTCGAATTTTATACCTGGGATGCAGTTTCGCGACATATTCTATAACGTCGGTGTCAAGGAACGGCGACCTCGTTTCGAGGGCGTTGGCCATACTCATCCGGTCCATTTTGAGATTCAGGTCGTCCGGCAGATAAGTAGCGAAATTAAGATGGAGGATTCGATGCAGCAGAGACATATTTTTAGAAGAGTCAAGATTCTGCGTGTAAAAGTCCGTTACTTCCGATTCCTGCCCCGTCAGCTCGTCAAGCATCTCTTTATTAAATATTGACATCCAGCCAAGGTATCGGCCAAGCGGCGTATTGCCGTTATCACTGTTAAAAAATCGTTCAAACCGTCTTTTTAGACTGTAATAGCCATATCGTCGAGGGAGCATTCGGACCATAGCAGCGCCAAGGCCCATCAAAGGCGAGGGGATTCTTGCCGAAGCCAAAACAGCACGAAAACGGTCATAACCGGCAAAGACCTCGTCGCCACCGTCGCCGTTGAGGGCGACGGTAACATATTGCCGGGCAAGCTGAGAAACCAGGTAAGTCGGAATCGCGGCAGAATCACCATAGGGCTGGTCATAATGCCAAAGCAGCTTTTCCATCAAAGAAGCAGCGTCCATCCGGACCATAAATTCGGTATGTTGAGTATTGAAATGCCGTGCGACATCGGCAGCATATCGACTTTCATCGAAAGAAGAGTCGTCCTTAAAGCCAATGCTGAAAGTGCGAACGGGACGGTTCAAAAGCTTTGAAATTATGCCGACGACGATGGAAGAATCGAGACCGCCGCTAAGCAGTGCGCCGAGAGGCACGTCGCTGATAAGGCGCTTTTCTACGGCTTGCGTCAAAAGCTCTCTTAGTCGAACTGAGATTTGCCGCTCGTTCTGACATAACTCCTGGCCCCGGTCAGGAAACTGTAATTGCCAGTACTTGAAGGGGCCTTTCAGAACGCCTTCTTCTACGACCAGATACGACGCCGGCGGAAGCTGATATATGCCGTCATACAATGTATTAGGCGCACAGACATAGCCGTACGTCAAATATTCCGGTATCTTCACTATTGAGATTTCGTCTTCAACCCACGGGCACACTCTCAGCGACTTGATTTCAGACGCGAATGTAAAATGACCGTTTTTAAAAGAATAATAAAGGGGTTTTTTACCTGTCCTGTCCCGGGCTAAAAGCAGTTTTTGATTACGTTCATCCCACAAGGCAAACGCGAACATCCCATCCAGATATTTCGAGACCTCGTCGCCGTAACGTTCGTATGCGTGCACGACGACCTCGATATCCGTATTGGAGCGAAAATGATGGCCGGCCTGCTGAAGGTCTTTGCGCAACTGGATAAAGTTATAGATTTCCCCGTTGCAAACAAGCTGAATAGTGCCGTTCTCGTTTGAAATGGGCTGGCGGGCCGAATCCGTGAGGTCGATTATCGACAAACGACTATGGCCCAAATTTACAGAAACCTTTTCACGGTTATCCGCGTTGTTACTGAAAAGTCCGCTGGAATCAGGCCCCCGGTGAGCAATCATATCCACCATTTGCTCGAGGACAAGCCGTGAAGCTGGTTCATTGACGCCAGATCGAATAAATCCGCAGATACCGCACATAATGCTTTTCCCTAAAGCTCGAACCGGTCCATTCCAAAGCCGACGAAATCATAAAGCCGTTTCTCTGCAACCGCCTTATAAATGATAGTAACGTCACAGGCGCTGCACAAAGGGACGGCTTTGCGCCCGCGTTTTCCAAGCCGGTTCCTGATATCATTGAATACTTCCGAGTTCCAGATATCCCCAATGGATTGATTATTCACGTCTCCCAAAGTGGCCTTGCCCAGCGCGTCCTGGCAGCATAAACTGACCTCGCCGGTCGGGCGGATAACAACCTGGATAAAAGGCAGCGTGCAGGAAACCCCTGCGTAACGCCTGAAAGAACTGTCGCTATTTTTGTCTTTGTTAGGGGCGTAACCGGCGCGGTTGCTCAGGACCTCGTTTTTCTTTCTCATTACTATTTTTGTCTTTTTGACGTATCCGGCAATTTGCGAATCCCGGACGGAATTCATAAAATCTGCCATCGCTTTATTAGAAGGGGTAAGCTCAAGCGTGTCGTCATAATTATTAATGAGCATCTGATCCAGGCCGGCATCAAAAAGACGTGTATATACATCCGGGGTCAACAAGATACCGTTTGTCGAAATGTAAATGTACGCGTCGGGCGCCTTGTTCCTGAATAACCGGCAGATATCCACAATCCTCTTGTCCACCAGCGGCTCATTGTTGCTGAACAGCGCCAGCAGGCCGTTATATTCTTTTTCGTGAAGCTCACAGGCAATCTTCTCCAGCAGCTCATCAGGCATTTTAGCCAACTGGCGTGGGTCTTTATGTTTGTTTACAGGGCAAAAGGCGCACTCGTTGTTACAGCGGTTAATCGTCTCGATTTCTATCGCCGAGGGCATAGGAGTTCGGAATAAAGAATAGGCACGGGAAACAACTTCAAACGACATTCGCCGAAGTCCGGCCGAGCTGCGCCGGTTTCTATTCTGACAATCGTAGTTATTTACTATCCTGACCAATTTCGCCCCCTTAGCTGAGTTTTGATTATGCAGTTTTCACTTTTTTCACCACTTCAACAAAGTCCTCTGCCATTTTGGCCCAACTGTAAATTTCAGCCCTCCTGAGACCGCGTTCTATCAGGTCCTTTCGCAGCCGCTCGTCTGTAACAACCTTTATCATTCCATCCGCCATATCCTTTACATTGCACGGGTCGATATAATAGGCGGCATCTCCGCAAATCTCCGGTATAGATGAAATATTCGAGGCAACCACTGGCAGCCGATTTACCATCGCTTCGAGAGGCGTCAGCCCGAACCCTTCATAAAGAGACGGCAATACAAGGAACGTCGCGTGTCTATAGAGCCAGTTTAGCTCGCCTGGCTGCACCGGCCCGAGGAAAATGACCCTGTCGGTTAATCCCTCAGACCGGCAATAGTCCATCAGCGTCTTTTGAGTTCGATGATGTGAAGATCCCGCAAGCACGAGCTTCTCGTCGCAGAAATTCCTTACATCTTTGTAGGCCTTGAGCAGATTAAGGATGTTTTTGTGATAAGACTGCCCCCCTACGTAAAGAATAAAAGCGCCGCCGATAGCGTCAGCAATCCGGCTGCCGTTTGCGGCTTCGAAATCTTCAAGCGCATCACCCGGCCCTTCATAAATTACAGATACTTTCGATTCGGGGACCCCGTAAAACCGGATAATGTCCGCTCTGGTAGATTTGGACACCGTTACCAGATGCGCGGCTGACTTTACCGCAAAGCGAAGAATGTAACGATAGTATCTGCTGGTAAGAGGATACCACTTTGAGTAAACCAATGGTATGAGGTCGTGAATAATCAGTATTTGCCTGAATCTCGGAAACGGGACCGCCTCGAACGGATTAACCGCTATTATTATATCATCCGGGCCATATTCCTCATTTGTTTTACGCCACTGACGTGTCATTCGTCTCAGGTTGCCCAAAATGCCGTGATTTTCCGGTAAGAGCAGGTTTTTAATTTTTAAATTGTTTAGACCTTTAAACAAACTATGCGCCGACGTAAAGACCTCCAGGTCCATAAGACGCCCGAGGTTTCTAACCAGGTTTAACGCGTAAACCGGGTTCGACCCGCTGGGTGAAGCTAACGTATATTTTATTACGACCATTGTTTTTGCTATGAGAGCTTAATAAGCCGGAAACGTCATACGTTTGGCATTCCCGCTGTGCGATTAAAAACTCATATCCTTATGGAACGCGTTGCAAAGCTGCCGAAAAACAACATAACAACCAGATATAAAAAAGGCGCCCCCATATTGCCGAGGAATACCTCATGTGAATATATTGACCAGAACCAGAAAAAGATAAAATAAGTAACTGCCGCCCACACATTTCCAGGCAATTGAGCCCTCCATTTCTCAAGCGACCTGAAAAATACTCCAAGCAATAAAAATACTCCTCCGACCCCGACAAGGCCACCCTCCCAATACGCCTCGCCAACGCCTGAAATTGCCGGAGCGCCGGTGTCACCCACAATGCCGGACCAAAAGTAACTTTTGATTACCTCTGCCCCGATTTCAGGACGGTCAGGCCAAACAGCGCGAGGAATCAATCCGGCAAGAGCTGAAAATGAGTAATGGCCATATTGATAATCATGGTTTTCTCTTATTTTGGCCGTTATCGACATCAGCGCTATGGCCGAATCCCCATGCAACAGGATATTAAAAATGAGACTGGCTTTAAAAGATGAAATATAAGTCAAAGTATAGCTTATTCTTTCTCCCATTGAACTAAAAGATACTTCGCCATACCCGCCTCTAAGGGCCAAAGGTAAAGGACCTATCAGAAGAAGCACCAGCAGCACCGAGATAACGGCTTTGAAATTGATTTTGAACGGTTTTAGCATGTGACGAATCAGAAATGAGCCGCATAATAAAATAGCTATGTTGACCCGGAAACCGGAAATAAATCCGGTTAACAACGCATATATTAGAGTCAGGACAAACCAAAATCTCCTGTTCACTTTCAGCCCGAAAGTCAAAAATACGGCTATATTTGCCATAATCACCATCGGTACCCCATAAATCCCCGTGCCTAAAAACTCGGTTGAGACACGTAAGCGGGTCATATCGCTGATATATCCCCAAAGCCCGCCCAAAGATGTTACAAACATCACAAAAAAGGTTATGGATACGCATATCGAAAAAATAATACACGAAAGCAGGTTCTTTTCGCTTATTACCCGATGAAAATATCCGGGAGCAATTGAAAAGAAGGAAATGCCTGAGGAGAACACATATCCGTTAGCCACGGCAATTAAGGCAAAATAAGCAATAACCATGGCGTAATTCAACTGTTCGAGACGCCAGTTGGGAAAAACCATTGTTATCGCGGCCCCGTTTAATATCATAATACCGTGCACGGCGTAATAAATAAAAAAAGTCACCGCGAAAAAATTCAGGATGTTCAGGTAATTCCTGAAACTAAAATAGCTTACGACAATCATCAGCATTATGCTTACCGCCATCGAAACTATTGTAAAATAAAAAGACCCAACCTCGTTCGACCATACAGCGTTTATCGCGGCGGCAAGAATAAATAAAAGATTGGCCAGGGAAATCAATAATCCTGTTAACAGCATGTTGCCCGGCTTTGAAATCCTTTCTGTCATCTGAGTCTCATTTTTATTGACGCATCCCATTTATTATTTGTGCAAATCTATGCGAATGGGCCTTATTTTGTTAATTCAACCATAATATTTTCGCCGGGAAACAGACGCGAGACGCCTGTCGCTTCGTATAAAGCCATAAATCCCGGCGACAAATTGACAACCGGCTCAATGAGGTAATTGTAGAAGAAAATACCCTTCTGGAATGTGATTTTGCGACGAGACACTTTTTCAAAAGAATAGTCAAAATAATACCCCCGCCCCGAACCTTTAACGAAAAAATCAAATGTCCTGAATGAAAACAGCTTTTTGTGAGTGGGGTCAGCGAAACTTGACCTTGAAGTAAAATGAGGCACCCGAATCCTTAACCCGCCCCCCTTCTTTAGTATCCTGTGCAGCTCGCGTAAAACAGAAATATACTCCGTATGCTCCAATACATCCTGGCAAAGAATCTCATCGAACTGTTCATCCGCGAAAGGCAGGGGCGTCTGCTCGATATCGCAAACGACGTCAACTCCCGGCAAAGACACGCTGTCGAGATTTACCCATCCTTTTTTTATATCGCCGCCGCAACCGACGTTCAGTTTTTTCTCAGCCGTTACTGTTTCCACAGTCGATATGGTCATAGAATGTTAAATTCTCGCGGTATTCGTAAATATTCTGCCAAGCGTTACGTCATAGGCGTATCTGGTTAATAAAACGACTTGCGACACTTTGAAAATGTTACACAAGGCCACAAACGCCATGCATGCGATAACAAATCCCAGAAACAAATTAACAGGGGCGGGACCGAAAAGCAGCCGGTGAACCGCAAAATAGCTTATCGCCACGCTGATAATTGAACAAAAGACCACTTTCAAGGAGTGCGTAATAAAAACTGCCGAGAATATTTTTCTGTCCAGAAGCGCGGTGCTTACGATAAACAACAGAAGCCAGAACGTCAGGTATGTAATCCCTATTCCTATGAATGAGAGGTATTTCGATAAAAGCCCGGCCAATACGAAATATATCACGATGAGGGCCAGACTGATGATTCCGAATTTGGTGAACTCTCTTTTTGCGCAGTAAGCCCTGCTGATAAGATTAGCCGGCCCCATCGCGACCAGTCCGAACAGGTAAAAAGGAAGCAACACGCTCACCGATTTAACGGACTCGTTTGTAAACATTCCTCTTTTGAACAACACACTGAGCAGCTCGTAACCAAAGAAAGAACAAAAAATCGCGATTGGTATGAAAAATATCAGCACCGCCTTTATGGATGAGGTCAATCTCGACAAAAACAACTCTCCCTTATCGGTTGCAATATCCTCAGATAAATACGGAAGAATCACCATATAAATTCCATTTACCACAAGAGAACCCAGAGCGACAACTATTCTTGTGGAATACCCGATGTACGACATGCTTCCCTCGGAAAGCCGGGACGCCCAAAAAGCGTCTATCGAGGGCAGAATTGTAAAAGGGGTCAGTGAAATAGCTACAGGAACCATTGCCTTTAGAAAGCTGGTTGTGTGGGAGTTGCTAAATTCGATTCTCAAAGGAAAGGACACATACTTAAAAATAATCGGCAGCAAAACCAGAAGCGATAAAAGACTAAATACTATCTCTCCCAGTATTAAACTCATGATGCCAAGCTTATTGGCGAATATTATAGTGCCCAATATCCTGCCTGTTGTTGGAAGTAAAAATATCACTGCCGGCAGAACGAAACTTTTCGTAAGCTGATAAACAGAGCTTATGAAACTTGTTAAAATAGTAATCCCCGCAATCAGCCATACAAGTCCGCCTAACGTGATAGTCAGCTCCAAATCTTCCTTGGAAAGATTTGTCGTGGTCCTGAGAATAAATCCGCGTCCGAGAAACCCGAATAACGCTATGCACAGCGATATCGCCAAAGCAAAAAAAAACGCCGTTGAGAGCGCCCTTTTCAAAGCTTGCGGCTCATCTTTAATCGGCGTAACAACCGGTATCAGGCAGGAGCTGAAGACCGCCCCCGCCATACCGATAAAAACGGAAGGAAAGGCGTAAGCGACCAGGAACCTGTCCATCTCCCTTGATGTTCCAAAATAATACGCGATAAGAACCTGACTGAAGAATCCGATAACAAGCCCGCCGGCCGTAATCAAGGATACAAACACCGATGATTTAACTATTTCTTTATTGCCTTTAATCATTGCCTAAGACCGCCGGCGGCTAAAACCAGTTCTTTTATTTTTCTTCTATGCGCAGAAGGAAAAAGATTCAGCAGCAGCGACCGCTTGGCTTTAAGATACAGCATCGCCGTCTGGCCGATTGCCATCCTCTTTCTCCTGTCCATATCAATTTTAACATCGAGGGATTTGAGCTTTTTGACTGCCGCTGTCCGCCATTTGCCGCCGATTACTCCGTTGATGACAGGAAAATAATTCTTATACGTTGAATAAAACCCGTCGCAGGCATCAGCCCTTTGGGTTCCGAAAATCTCAAATTCCCAGATACTATCTCCGCTGCGTAATATGTCCCGCAAAATATCCGTTCGCCAAACAGTTAAAACGCTCGAAACCCTGTACTGCAGTCCTTTTGAAATGACGCCGACAAGAGAATTAACGGGCTTGTCGGGCCCCTGCGAACCGATGAAGTTGTCCACGTAACGATTCATCCTGACACAAGCCGGCCTGTTGTCCAAAATCCAGCTAAATACCTCGATGACCCCTTTTGTGTCCACGTAATCATACAAAAGCAAGTCGTCGAGAAATAAAAGCACATATTCCTGATTAATCCGGTCAAGCCCTTTTTGCAGGTTGTCCGACCATGAAATATCATCGCCCGTGAGGATATTTGTAACCCCGGGAATATCATTGCTGATGTTATTGCTTAAAGAATAAACCTCGAACGGACAATCAGGCCAGAAACGACGAAACAGTGTGAAAAACGGCCCCCATAAATCCGAGTACTTATCACAGGAAGGCACCAGGACTGCCGCCTTGTTTTTTATCTGCGTCGTGTCAATCATTTAAACCAGGGGCGACCGCGTAAAATGTTCACGAACAAACGCCACAACAACTGAAAGGAAGAAACCCGCCGCCAATGAGGTCATTATCATCTGCTTTCTTTTGGGTTTGCATTTATTTTCAGGAACAATCGCCTTATCGAGGACCTGAATGGTAGGCATGCTTTTGGCTTCCTCAATTTTTGCGACCTCGAATTCGCGGGTAAGCAACTCGAAGAGCATTTCCTTGATTCTCGCCTCCCGGCTTGGTATATTTTCGATATTGCTAAGCTCGGTCTGGATTTCCTTTAGCCGGTTCTCGAGAAAATACTTTTTGCTCGCGGCCTGTCCCACGAAAAGCCGTTTGTTCTGCCTGTCAAGCTCCTCGACATAAGCGTTGGCCAGCGCCGCCGCCCTGTCGCGATCCCGGTCTTCGACCGTAATATTAATAATGCCCTCGTTGGTAACCTGTATGGTTGTTCTTTCGTGAAGCACCTGCCTCACTGCGGAAAAATTATTTTTGATTTTGTAAACCTTGCTTAAATCGAACCTTTCGATAATAGCGTCGGCGATGCTCCGGCTTTTCAAAATGCCGACGTACATTTCCGCGATGCTGCCGCTGTCCATCGCCTTGCGAAGCAAATCACTTTTTATGCCGCCCAGCCCCCCACCCATGCCGGCCTCTTTCTGCAGAACGTCTATCGGGGGCACAACAGCGGCCGTCGCTGAATAACTCTTCGGTAAAATAAAACTTAATATTACCGCCAATATGACTGCGGCCGCGCAAATCCTGAAGATTGTCTGTCTGTGTTTTGCGATTACGCGAAGATAATCGGCTAAATTTATGCCGTCGTCTCCGGTAACATTCTCATTGCCGTCTCGTGTAAGCTTTACGTCATCCATGACAAAATCATCCTCAACTTTTACAACGCTACTATTACACCTGCCGCCAGGGCCGACTGGAACAGAATTTGTGTCAAATCCTTGGTAGTATTAAGCCACAGAAATTCATCCATCTTTCTCGGAACTATAATTGTGTCGCCCGGGTTGAGCCGGATGCCCATAAACCCACCGAAATTCCACTGATGCGACTGGTCATCCCAGTAAACGCCGTCGGGGTCTCGCTGCGCGATACTGACGACTGAACCGTCGGCCTTTATGACGCTTAGCTGCTTTTTGTCCGCTTTGTCCGTCGGGCCGCCGACCCTCTGGAGGTAATACGCCACAGACCTGTCTTTTTCATATAATAATGAAGTCGGATTGAAAACCTCGCCCACAACATTCACTATGCCGGGTGTCTCCGGAACCAGTAAAACATCTCCCTTATCCAGCTCCATGTCATACATTGTACCTCTGAACGTGTCCAGGGGCATAAGCTTTATTACCACCCGCCCGTCAATCTTGGCCGCCCTCAGCTTGGCCAACAACTCCTTCTTTGTCTTGAGAGCCATTGCCTGGTTTTGGGCAGTCTCTGCATCACCGCCGCTGATTGCCGTGTCTGCGTCGGATAATACGGATTCTTCAACCTTATTGATAAGCTCATCCATTCGCTGCTTTTGAATCGCTTTTGCGCTTTCCCGAGTGAATCTCGCTCCCCGAAGATACGCGTTTTCGGTAAAGCCGCCCGCCCGCTCGATAAGCGCACTTAGTCTTTCTCCTTTTTTTACCGGATAAACCCCGGGGAACCGAACCTGGCCCGATATAGTCGCTACCCGGTCAAACTCAAGCTCCGGTATTGCCCTGACAATCAAATGGTCGTAATCCTGAAGCTCGATATTGCTTTGGGAATCTACGGCAAGGGCGTTTTCAATGTTGATATCAAGCTTTTCGGTCTGCATACCTGCCTGAATAATATGTCTGCGGGGAAGGTAGGAATTTATAAGG
>Ga0105104_10002148_pt1 | contig 14535 bp, 11 predicted proteins | sample PPLLaktember2015_3_FD_87034 | JGI IMG/M metagenome (GOLD analysis project Ga0105104, IMG submission 87034) | Freshwater sediment microbial communities from Prairie Pothole Lake near Jamestown, North Dakota, USA - PPLs Lake P7 Core (6) Depth... | ecosystem: Environmental > Aquatic > Freshwater >... | reverse complement strand
GCCTCTTTTGGACGGGGAGTTCGACCCTCCCCCGTCTCCACCAAACCATACAATTCTTCCCTCGGGCATTATCGTCATGGGGATAGATTCGTGGGTTGCCAGATTTGAAATGTTATTCGAAAAAACTTCGATATACTTCACAACTTGAGTGTTCCTCACCCCACTTTTTTGAAGCCAATCACCCAGGGTATTACCCTGCCACAACACTCTTTCACGCCCTCAAGTTGACTCGCTTTTCTTCAGAGGTCACAAAATACTTTTATGTGACATTTATTACAGACATAATTTGTAAAATCATCTACATTTGTATATATAGATATTTGGAGGTGAATCATGAAAATTAGTGCCAGAAATGTACTAAAAGGTAAGGTCAAGCAGGTTACGCCGGGGGCGGTCAATTCTGAGGTGATTGTGGAAGTGGCTGGAGGAGTAGAGATGGTATCCATTATTACCAAGTCATCTGCAGAAAAACTGGGATTAAAGCCCGGTAAGGAAGTCTATGCCATCGTTAAAGCCTCTAATGTAATGATAGGGATCGATTAAGCTCTATTCCTGGAATTGCTATTGAAAAATAGCGGGAATATCACATTGATAACAGTAGTCCGGGGCTGTAAGGAGGTCGGCCGAACAACCCCGGACTATTCATAAAGTACGGATAGTCTCTGTCTACCCGGACTCAGCGTAAATACCCCGCTACCTGAAATACTTAACTATTCAGTACTAGTCAGAGGCTCGTAAGTGCCCCCTTTGAGGACAACATACCTCAAAGATAGACCACCGATGATTTCAGCAGATACGGCTGTTAACAACAAAGCGTTTGATGCCTCACCGATGAAATATGTCACTACCGATACCGTTATCGGAATAATAACGCCGAATATGATGACACCGATCCAGAAAAACGGAGCAATATCACCGCCAACCACTCTGGTTACTGCAGCCTTAGCGGCATTGCTACTGTAAGTGGAATTCCATAAATAGACAATCAAAATCACCGCGAAACCTATGAGCGTAATTCTGGTGATATTTTCAATTGCATTAATATCAGTGCTGTTATTCCCGATTGCGATAGCCATCATGATGGCCAATCCTCCGGAAAAACCGCAGACGACGAAAAGGATTGGTAATATTGCGGAATTCCAAAGTTTTATGGCGCTGACATAGCTAACCGCAAAACCGGTATAGATAGACTGGGCAAAGGCAAATATCCCGGCCAGGACTTTAAACGTGGTAATGGCAGCGGTGGCATCCGGCGCCCACCGGGCGAGGATGAGGGTGACGGCCGTCAGCCCGATGAAGAGCATGATAAATATAAAGCCGCGGGATATCCAGGAAGTCCCCGGTTTCATAAACATCCGCCAGGATTGTAAGGGCTGGCCGAGGTGTATCATGTAGGAAACACCCATACACAATGCAAGCAGCCAGGCGATAAACATACCTAGCAGGCTATCAAAGTAGGCGGCCGCCATGAAAAGCCCGCCGCTGATACCCCCCAGGAAGAAGGCGAAAGCAATAAAATTGCCTCGGCCGTCGATCCAATTTTTTTGCTGGGTATATTTGACCATGTAGTCAAAGGGTTGTGTTTGGCGCATTGTCCTGATACCTCCGCATTATTCAGTTTATTGGCGCTTTATTGTATTTTTAGTGCGTAACGCTTTATACCTTGTTATAGAAAACAGATGGTTCTGTTCCGAATTCAGCATGGAGAGGCTGAGCCTTCTTTTCAAATATCAGGCGCGATACCTCGCCATTAGGGTCATCAAGGTCGCCAAAAGTCCTGGCATTAGCCGGGCAGGTTATGACACAGGCCGGGGTTGCTTCGCGGTCTTTGCCCGGGACCAATCCGTTCTTGATTCCGTCATCGACCCTTTCCATGCAAAAGTTACATTTTAAAACCGTGCCCGGTTTATATGGAAACAACTCTTTACCTAATAATTCATACGGAGTGAAACCCTGACCGGGGAAATATTCCAGCTTGGGGTCTTCAAAACGGGTGCGCTGCTGGTAGGGGCAGGCGACGGCGCAGTAGCCGCAGCCGACGCATTTTTTATCGTCAACCATGACAATGCCGTCTTCCCGCTGAAAGGTAGCGCCGGTGGGACAGACCTTAACACAGGCCGCCTCTTTACAGTGGTTGCACAATATCGGTAAAATGTGTTTTTGTACTGTCGGGCATTTACCTTCCTCGGCAATAAGTACGCGGTTAAAATATACACCCCGCGGTACAAAATGTTCCTGGCGACAGGCGAGCACGCAAGAATAACAGCCGATGCAGCGGTGCAAATCAATGACCATTCCCCATCTAGTCATTATTTTTCCTCCTTGGCAGGATAAATTTTAACTTTTACACAGGAATCAGCGCTTAAGCTTACCGGGTCTACATGGTCTTTATCTATTTCCAGCAGGTCGTTAAAGTAAACGCCTTTACCCCTGCCTATCTTTAAATATTTTGACCAGTGTCCGTTGATGCCAGCCACCGCCACCATAGCAGGGTGGAGGCCTTTAATTAGCGAAACCGGACCTTTGATACGCCTTCCCCTGTCAGTTTCCACCCAGATGATCTGCCCGTTCTTGATGCCTTTTTTCTTGCCGGTATCTTCGTTGATGTTGATGTAATAGCTATAGGGATTTGTGTCTGAAACAGCATCAATTTCCGGATGCATTTGCGTACTGCTGCCGGTATGGAGAGTATCCCGGTAAATCAGGGTATACAGGTCATATTGCGGGTCCGTGACCTCATGGGCTTTAATGGGGAAGTAAGAAGGCAGCGGCGAGAACTGTTCCCATTGCATATGTACTCCCCGCGGCTCGCAGATTTCTTTAGCTTTTTCACCCATGGTCAGGACAAATTCCCAGTAAACCGGCACCCGGGCGGGGATATCATAACGCCAGAAGGCTTCTTCAGCTTTCTTAGGCCAGGTTACGCCGCCGTTTTCCTTGAACCATTCCAGCCCCTTTTCTTGGCCAAAGAAGTTTTTAAGGACATTGTCGCTGACTTCCGCGTAGGTATATTTCTTGGTAGTGTCAAGCACGGCCTTGCCTTCTAGCCCCCAGAAACCATTGAAAGATTGGACAAATTTGGCATAGAAATCCGGCCCGACTCTCCAGGCAATGTCCAGCAGGACGTCCGGCATTGGTCTTCTTTCTCCCACGGGTTCGCATACCGGCTGCCGGAAGAAAAACGCCCAGTCCTTCATGCCTACCGGACCGTTGAAACCAGTCTGCAGGTTTTGATCAGCACATACGGATTCCAGATAACTGGCGTCCGGGAGAACGATGTCACAGAATTCGGTAATCTCGGTGAGATAAAGGTCAAAAGTAAAGAAGAAGGGTATTCTCTTAAGCGTATCTTCCATGTTGGTCAGGTTGCCGCCGGACATGATCATGTTATTGCCCCAGTTCATCCACGCCTTGGCTTCTTTATAGTCCGGCCCTAACTTTTCATGCATTTCATCGCGGTCTGAAGAGAAGTAGAAAGGAGAATCATTTACCCAGCTCCATATTTTCTTTAATCCTAGCGAAACCTCCGGAGTGGTAGGCATATCTATCGGCCACATCTTGTGGCGCACCATCTTGCCCCTTGTGGTCTCTCCCCACCACCAGCCGGCCAGGAGCATCCCTTCTATCGGATCGGCAGAGACTTTAAACTCCGGCCGTCCTGTCTCTTCGTAGCCGAAGCAGCGGGTCGGGAAGCCCATACAGCCGCCGGGCACGTCCATGGCGCCAATGACCATATTAAGCATATGCATCGCGGCAACGCTGTTCCACGCATTCCGGTGGTTATTCAGTCCGCTGAAAGTAATGGCCGCAGCCGGCCGGAAGGGATATGTTTTACCATCGATATTGATCGTGCTGCCAATTCTTGCCTCGGTAACGAACTCCTTGGATACAGTACGAATAACATCAACGGGTACGGAGCTTAATTTAGATGCGTATTCCGGAGTATAGGTTTTGACATGTTCGCGGAGCAATTGGAAGGCCGGGGTCCCTTTTACGCCGTTGACATCATATGTGCCCATGATGGCAAATTCTTTTATGGAAGGATCGTCCCAGGTCTTGGCTTTCTTTTCTACCGCGTCCCAAACGAACGGTTTCTGGGTCTTGGCGTCCCGGATATAATGCCGGTCCGGCCCGATGAGGTAGGGGGCGTTGGTCTTGGTCTTGATAAAGACATCATCCCAGGTTTGCAGTTCATTCAGAATAATATTCAACATTGCCAGGATAACGGCAACGTCTGTTCCCGGGATAATGGGCACCCACCGCGTCGCCTTGCCGCCGACAAAGTTGCACATGGGGTCGAAGACAATCTGTTTCATACCGCGCGCCCTTGCGTCCGCCATGCTGCGCATCATCTGGTTGGAGCCGTGACCGGCGGCGTGTCCCTTACTCGCCCCGAAGTGTATCAAATAATTGCAGCGGTCGGTGTCCGCTGTATGAGACCAAGAGCCGTGAGTCAACCCGGCAACGAAGTGGGCGGCGTTGCCGCACAGCATACCGCCGGCGCCGGCCGATTCGTTAGTGCAGCCGAGGGCGGCTACCAACGCCCAGATAGGCGGGTGATTATAGGAGCCCTGTGACGGCATGACGTTGATCTTGAATTGCCGCCCGTCTTCTTTATAGATTGTCCGTATTTTATCGGCGATAGTGGTTAAGGCTTCTTCCCAGGAAATTGCCTGCCACTTGGGGTCAATGCCGATGCCTTTCACCGGATTGGTACGCTTTACCGGCGTATTAAGGCGATTTGGATCGTGAACTACAGATAATGAACCGACGGATTTGCCGCAGACAGCGCCTTTGCTGGTAGAAGCGCGGGGTTGGCCTTCTATTTTTACCGGAATGCCGTTGATCGTGCGCACTCTGATCGGGCAAGAGGCGTAACAGATACCACAGCAGGTATCATACCACTTGTCTTCTTTTATTACTTTGGGGTTCATTTCAGCCATATTTGCGCTATTGCTCCTCCTTAATATAGTAAAGTTGTCTTGAGAAAAGTGTTTTGAGGCGTTTATTATTTCTTGCTAATATAGACCATTTGTTATATAACTAATATATTATTTGGCATTATAGCATACCACCGTTATTCATGTAAACACATAACGGTTTGTATGTATATTAACGAATATCATATGTTTATATAGTCAGAAATTCTTGGCGGAGAAGCTTTGGAAACTGCAAGCTGGGTCAACAAGATAAGAAATGACTTTCCGTCACTCAAAGCCGTGCGTAACGGCAACCCTCCCGTTTATCTTGATAGCGCCTGTACCACCCTCGTGCCCCGCCAAGTCATAGACGCGATGAACGAATATTATATCGGTTTTCCCGGCTGCGCCGGGGCCAGGAGCCGGCACTGGTTCGCGCAGGAAGTGAACGACCGCATAGAAGGAAATGAAGAAAAAGGCATTAAGGGTTCCCGTACCCTGATCAAGGAGTTCATCAACGCAGGTTCTGGAAAAGAAATTATCTTTACCCAGAATACCAGCCATGCGCTCAATTTGGTCGCACTTGGTTTTAAGTTTAGCCCCGTTGATACGGTCTTGTTGACTGACCGCGAGCATAACTCGAATCTATTGCCGTGGCTGCGGCTTCAAAAAAAAGGGATCATCAGAGTAGACCATATCAATACAAACGTAAATGAAACGTTCGATCTCGATGCGCTGGAACAAAAACTAAAAAACAGCCGGGTTGCCCTGGTCAGCATGGCATTTACATCCAATATTATCGGCTACACTATACCGGCCAGGGAAATCATCAGGCTGGCGCATGAGCATGGGGCAAAAGTACTTTTAGATGCCGCGCAGACGGCGGCCCGCCGCAAAATAGATGTCCGTGAACTTGATGTGGATTTCCTGGCGTTTTCCTTACACAAATTATGCGGGCCGAGGGGCGTAGGTGTTCTTTACGCAAAAGAGGCTTTATGGGGGCATTCATCCGCAGAAGAAGACGCAACGGATGATGTTTTAGTACCCGTTATCCTGGGTGGCGGCGCCGTTAGTGATTCAACTTACAGTGATTACGCGCTGCATGATACACAAGAACGATTTGAGATAGGCATCCAGAACTACCCCGGCCAGATTGCCGCCGGAACCGCGGTCAACTATATTCAGCAGATCGGTTTTGATAAAATCACGCAACAAGTAAACATGTTGAATGGTTTCCTGACAAAAGAACTGCTCAATCGCTATGGAAATACCGGATGGTTCCGTATCCTCGGGCCTCAAGACCCGGGGCAGCGGGGAAGCATCCTGACTTTTGAAGTAGAACGCCCTAATGCCGTCGGAATTGCTGACGAATTAAGTGATAGGAATAATATCATGATACGGGATGGGGTTTTTTGCGTTCATTCGTACTTTAATTACAAATTCGGGAAGGGATGGCTACGTCCCCGGCAACCCTCGGAACACAGAATGCTTTACCGTATATCGTTATATTTTTATAATACTCTGGAAGAATGCAGTAACTTCCTCGATACCCTGGAAGAAATCTTTAGAGAACGAAGCTATATCGATTAGTTATGGATGAAGTAGTAGTAAAATATTACCGCAAGCTGTGCCGTGAAGGTTTTAAGTATACCGGCGAACTGGAAACCCCCTCTATATTTATGGATACGGTGGGGGAAAAGATTAGGATCTGTTCCCATGTCAGTCATGCCTATATGCATGTCTATATTAGTATAGAGGATAACATCATCGATGATGTTAAGTACCTTTGCACTTGTGATCCCACAGCTAATGTCGTTGTCGAGATCCTTTGTTCCCTGCTTAAGGGTAAAACCCTGGCAGAAGCCGAAACTATTAATGAGAAGGATTTTTCAGACGCGTTAGGCAGCACCGGAGATGAGTTTTTAAAAAGGGTCAGGGGTATTATTGAGTTGCTCCACCGCGGTATAACGCGTTATAAAGCTGAAACGCCCGGGATTTCCTAAAGACAAAATTTTGTTGACAAATTAGTCCATAGATGATATTTTTATTTAGAAATTGTACTATTTGCACTATATCATAACAGTAATAAATCATTGATAATTTTAGAAAAGGGGGCAGCTACATGGCGAATGTATCTTTAACTGTCAATGGAATTAAACAAAAAGTCAATGCTTCTCCGGACCTGGTACTTTTAGACTTGCTGCGCGAGCAGTTGGGCCTTACCGGCACTAAACAATCCTGCGATCGCAAAGGGCAGTGCGGCGCCTGTACGGTAATCGTAGATGGTAAAGCCGTGCGTTCATGTCTGAAAAAAGTAGCCGACCTGGACGGAGCTGAGGTTATTACCGTTGAAGGGCTGGGCACGCCGGATAATCCTCACCTCATCCAGGAAGCTTTCGTGTTGGCCGGAGCTATCCAGTGCGGTTTCTGCACACCAGGCATGATTATGGCTACCAAAGCCTTGCTTGATCAGAATCCCAATCCGGATAATGCGGCCATCAAAAAAGCGCTGGCCCGCAATCTTTGCCGCTGTACCGGCTATGTCAAAATCATCGATGCCGTAAAACTAGCCGGGAAATTCCTGCGCGGTGAAACTACACCGGAAAAAATCAAAGCTACTATCGACAAGAAAAAAATGATCGGCCAGAATCACCCGCGGCCTTCTGCCTATATTAAAGCCTGCGGCGTAGCCAAATTCGGTGGAGATTATAAGCTGGATAATCCGTTGGAAATCGCCGCCGTACACAGCACCGAATTCCATGCCATTATCAAATCTATAGATTCATCTGCCGCCAAAAAGATGCCCGGTGTTGTGGGTGTTATGACGGCGGAAGATATCAAAGGCACCAACCGCGTCCGCGTCATTTTCCCGGATCAGCCCGTCCTTTGTGAAGATAAAGTCAGAGCCTACGGCGACCCCGTTGCTATTGTAGCCGCTGATACCGCCGCGCATGCCCGTGCCGCCGCTGCCGCGGTTAAAGTAACCTATGAAAAACTGCCGGTCATGAAGACGCCCGCAGAAGCCATGGCGCCCGGTGCGGTACAAATTCACCCCCATGCTCCCAACCTCGTTTACGAACAGCCACAGATAAAAGGCGATGCGGAAAAAGCTCTTAAAGAAGCCGCTTTTGTCGTCGAACATGATTTCTCTACTCAGATGAACCATCAGGCCGCCCTCGAACCGGAAGCCTGCATCTGCTACTTTGAAGGTGATACGCTGGTCGTTGTCGGCAGGAGCATCATGATACACGCTCATGCCGGCATCATTAAAGAAGCCGTCGGCGCGGAAAAAATCCGCTACATTGAGCCTTTCTCCGGCGGACAGTTCGGTATTAAAGCCTCGATATCTTCTGAAGGTATTGCTGCCGCCGCCGCCATGCACTGGAAGCGCCCCATCCGTTATATCCCCACCCTGGAGGAATCCTTCCTTATCACCTCCAAGCGGCACCCCTTTGATATTCAGGGTAAACTAACCGCGGATGCCAAAGGCAATATCACTTCCTACTTTAATGAGTTTATCATGAATAAAGGCGCTTACTTCCTTCTAGGTTTCATTATGCCGGGGCGCGCTCTGCATATGTTAAACGGCTCTTATAATATCCCCAACGTTAAAGCCAAAGTTAAACTGGTTTACACCAACAACGGCTCCGGCGGCGCCGCCCGTGGAGCCGGTCCGCCCCAGGTTATGTTCGCCCTGGAATCAATGGTAGATATGCTCGCGGAAAAACTAAAGATGGACCCGCTGGAGTTCCGTAAGAAGAATCTCTTGAAAGTCGGGCAGGGGCAGACACGTTCTACCGGTTCGCCTATTGAACAAACCAGTATGCCGGAATTGATGGATGATTTCAAACCGCATTACGAGCGAGCTAAGAAAGACGCTGCTGCCTTCAATAAACAGGGTGGAAATATCAAGCGCGGTGTTGGTATCGCCTGCATGTCCTTTGGTATTGCTGAAGCCGGCGACCGTGCCGATAACTCCATCGAGATTAACCCGGATGATACTATTACCATTTATGCTGCCATCGCTGATCCTGGTGAAGGCAACGATTCCATGCTTACACAACTGGTAGCCCAGGTACTCGGCGTACCATTGGAAAGACTGCGCCTGTATACCCGTGATACAGAAAAGACCGTAGCGGCCGGCCCGTCTGCTGGCAGCCGCCAGACTTATATGGGCGGCGGCGCCATGGTTAATGGGGCAGAACAAATGGCCAAGGCTATGAAAGAAGCCGGCGGCAAGACCTATGCCGCTCTTAAGAAAGCCGGCAAACCTACCCGTTTTGAAGGCGTCAAGACCGCCGCCGGTAAAGAAGGGTTTGATGTTAATGGGCAGAGCCCGTCCTTTGAATCCCAGGTACACAATATCCAGATGGCGGAAGTTGAAGTCAATACCGAGACCGGTGCCGTTAAAGTGCTGAAAATGACCACTGCCGTGGACGCCGGTCCAATAATCCACCCGCAAAACCTTGAAGGCCAGCTGGAAGGTGGCATGGATCAGGGTATCGGTTATGCCTTGAGGGAAGAATTCGTCCTTGGCAAGACGAAGGACTGGAACACCTTCAAATTCCCCACGATTAATGATTCCTGTGAAGTGGAATTTATTACCCGTGAAACACCACGGCTGCATGGCACGCTAGGTTCTACCGGTATCGGTGAAATGACGATGGTTTCCACTGCCCCGGCAGTTACAAATGCCATTTATAACGCCTGCGGCGCCAGAGTCTATCATCTCCCGGCTACTCCTGATAAAGTAAAAGCGACCTTAAAAAAATAAAGCGTTAAGCTAAGGAAAATCGGCGGGTCTTTTTAACCAGAGGCCTGCCGATTTTTTTAACAGATACTAGTTTGGGTAGATCCATGAATGAGTTTGAAATTGTCGCTAAAACGATTAAAAATCAGCTAAACGCCGGTTTTCCCGTGGTCTTGATTTCGGTTACGGACTTGCAGGGGTCCACACCCCGGCATGAAGGTTCCAAGATGATCGTAAGTACGGATGGTAAGTCTTATGGAACAATAGGAGGCAGCCTGATAGAAGCTGCCGCTATCCAAGAAGCCCAAAAAGCCTTAACTACTGGTGAATCGAAGATAATGTCTTTCGAACTCAACGGTAAAGATGCTGCCGCACCGGGTATGATCTGCGGCGGTAAAGCTGAAATTTTCCTTGATTATATTTCATCATCAGAAGAAAACCGCCAATTTGCCGATGGTCTAGTTCAAGCTGTTACCCGCGGCAAAGAATTTTTTGTGTTGAACCAATATCGCCGGGTCGGGGAAAGGGTCAAGGTCCTGGGACGGGCGGTGATAGATACAGAATGTAATCTAATGCCCGGCAGTTCAATATCGTCCGCTATCGCGCTGCAGCTTAAGCCGGAGTTACATAATATTTCTACCATTTCTGTAATGTCAGTAGAAAACTCCAATATCATCGTAGACCGCATTAGAAAAGTAAAAACCGTATTTTGCTTCGGCGGCGGGCATGTCGCCGTCCCTACGGTTCACCTAGCGGCTCTGGTGGGGTTCCGGGCTGTGGTTATTGATGACCGGCAGGATTTTGCCAATATGGAACGTTTCCCGGAAGCAAGCCGGACTATCATTTTAAAAGATTATAACCGGGCATTTGAAGGTCTGGAAATTGATCAAGATTCCTTTATCGTTATCGTTACACGAGGGCACCAGTATGACCGGGAAGTCCTTGAACAATCGTTAGAGACATCCGCCGGTTATATCGGCATGATTAGCAGCCGTCGCAAACGCGAGGCTATCTATGATTATTTGGTAGCTGCCGGTGTAAAAAAAGAACGTCTGGAGTTTGTCCATTCTCCCATCGGTATTGATATTGGCGGAGAAACACCGGAAGAGATTGCTGTAAGCATCGTCGCGGAACTTATCAAAGTCAGGAATGAGCAGCCGGCATGAAAACCTGCCGTTTCGCTGTCATCATTTTAGCCGGTGGGCTTTCTACCCGTATGAAGGAATTCAAACCCCTTTTACCCCTGGGTGATACTACCGTACTCGGATATGCTATCAATTCTTTTCAAAATACCGGCGTAGATGTATTTGTTGTTGTCGGCTACCGAAGGAATGATATCGCCAACAACACTAAACATAAAAATGTCACAATCGTTTATAACCCTGATTTTGAAAAAGGCATGTTCAGTTCGGTACAGACCGGTGTTCGCATTCTAAAGCCGGGATATCAATCCTTCTTTCTCCTTCCTGTAGATATACCGATGGTATCCCCGTCCACCATCAAACAACTGGTGATAGAAGGAACAAAAAATCCTGGTAAAATCATTTACCCTGTGTTCGATGGTAAAAGGGGCCATCCGCCATTAATTCCCGCCAATTTGATCCCGGTAATATTGAGTTGGAAAAAAGACGGCGGCCTTAAAACTGCCCTGGAGACACAGGAAAAATCCGCGTTGGAAATCCCGGTTAATGATGAAAACATCCTGTTGGACATCGATACGCCGGAAGACTATAAAAAGTTGTTAAAACGATACCGGCAGGAAACATGATACTCATATGAAAGCTCTGTTTAAATCAGAAGGCCGGTTTGCCTCCGTCATAGAACGGGGGCGCCGGCTTTTTCTGTTTTATAAACCCCTCGATACCGGTCTTTTTCCAGACTGTTTTAGTCTTATCGAGTAAAAAAGGAGTGATATGCCAGAGCCCAAACTTTGGATTGACGGTAAATGGGTAAAATCGCAATCCGGTAAAACGTTTCCCACCTTTAACCCCACCACCGGGGAAGTGATCGCCCAAATACCGCTGGCCGGCCAAAAAGAAATAGATATGGCCGTGGCGGCGGCCCGGAAGGCCTATCCAGCATGGTCGCAGATGCTGGCCAGGGAACGTTCCATGTACATGATGAAGGTTGCCGCGTCTTTCCGGAAAAACGCCGCGGAGATCAGCCGCTTGGAAACACTGGAACATGGCTCCATATTAAGCCTGGCGGAGCATGTGCCTATGGTGGCAGCTGAGCAGTTCGAGTGGGCGGCCGGCCGCGCAGAATCTTTGATGGGCGACCTCATCCCGACACTGAAAGATACGCTGACTTATCTCAAGCGGGAACCTGTGGGGACTTGCGCTATCATCACACCGTGGAACCACGCCATCATCATGATGGCCGTAAAACTGGCGCAAGCGCTGGCTACCGGAAATACCTGCGTCCTTAAGCCGCCCAGTGTAAATTCGCTCCTTGGCCTGAAGCTGGCAGAGGTCATGGAACAAGCTGAACTGCCCCCGGGGGTGTTAAATGTTGTTACCGGGCCGGGCAGTACTGTAGGCAACGCTTTAGCCGGGCATCCCGGTGTGGACCTCGTAGGCTTTACCGGCAGTAGTGAGACAGGTAAAGAAATCATGGCTGCAGGTGCCAAGACCATGAAACGCATGATCATGGAACTGGGCGGAAAAAATCCGGTTATCGTGCTGAAAGATGCTGATATTGATGCCGCGGTAAACCATCACGCTCCCCGGCAATGCGATAACGCCGGGCAGCATTGTTCCGGAGCGGGCCGGTTCTATGTCCATCAGAAAGTCTACGATGAGTTTTTACAAAAATACATTGCTGCTTCAAAAAAGGTCATCGTTGGAGACCCAGCGGATAAAAAGACTTTTATGGGCCCGCTGGCTAACCGCGAGCACCGGGACAGAGTAAAAGCATATATTGAAACCGGTGTTGAAGAAGGAGCGACCCTGGCCCTAGGCGGTAAACGCTCAACCATATCCCCGATGAACAAGGGCTTTTATATTATGCCGACGGTGATTACCGGGGTCAAACAGCACATGAAGGTAGCCCGTGAAGAGATCTTTGGGCCGGTAAGCATTATCATGGAGCCTTTTACTGGGGAAGAAGAGGTTATCGCCCTCGCAAATGATAACAGTTACGGCCTTTGCGCCACCGTCTGGACGAAAGACATTGCCAAAGCCGTACAGTTTACCAATCGCCTGCATGCTGGTACGGTCAACGTCAATACCCAGGTACTCACTAATGATCTTCCTTGGGGCGGATTCAAAGAAAGTGGCATCGGGAAAGAAGGCGGCGAGGCCGGTATGTTGGATTACACGCAGCAAAAGATGGTCTGTATCAAAATAGGCTAATAAAAATATAAGTATATATCTAAAGGGGAATTATATGGATTTTAAAGGTAAGACTGCGGTAGTTACCGGTTCCTCCGGCGGTATCGGTGCCGCAATTGCCATCACTTTGGCTAGGGAAGGCGCGGATGTTGTCCTGGCGTCCCGTAATGTGAAAAACATGGAAGAAGTTAGAAAAGAAATCGAGGTTATGGGCCGCAAGGCTTTGGTTATTGAGTGCGATGTATCTAAAGATGAAAGTGTAACCGCCATGAAAGACAAAGCTCTCAAAGCTTTCGGAAACATTGATATTCTTATTAATAATGCCGGCGTGGGCGTACGCGGCCTGCTGGAAGATATCAGCCTGGATGATTGGAGATATATCATCAATACCAATCTCATGGGCTATATCCGTAACGTGGAGGCCTTTTTGCCCCATTTCGTACAGCGCGGCAGCGGCTACATCGTTAATGTCTCGTCTATACAAGCGCTCGGCTATGTCCCAGAACCGCTGAACATCGCCTATATCACCACCAAGGCTGGTATTATCGGGTTCACGGAATGTATTCATGGTTACTTCCGCCCCAAGGGTATTATAGTATCCTGTCTTATCCCGGGCGCGGTCAAAACAGGCATCAGCGATAACTCCCGTTTTGTTGGCTCCCCGGAGAAGATCAAGAAAATGCAGGATGACGCTAAAGAATTCTGGAAACTACCGATCTTCCTAACCTCGGAGCAGGAAGCGGAAGGATTGATATCAGGGATGAAGAAAGAGGAATTCCTCATTCTTGTACCGGAGAATATGAAACAAATGGTGAAGGGACAAGGCTGGGACCTGGACGTATTCAATAGCTACGTGGCTAATCCGCCAAAGTTCGGCTCGCCGCCCAAGAAATAGATATCAACGCGCCGGAGCGATAGACAGAGACTATTGCTTTACCGGTATTTTGCCCGGGACTGTTTGGTGACCTCCTTACAGTTCCGGGTGTTCTCTCTCCCATAAATGAGTGATAATCAACCAAATAATAAGATAACCAGCGAGGTGTAAAATGCAGAAATTCAAGATGTACATCGGTGGTAAATGGGTTAACGCCGTTTCTGGCAAGACCTACCGGGCTATAAATCCCGCCACGGAAGAAGAAGTGGCGGAAATCCCACTCGGCGATAAAGCTGACGTTGCTACAGCAGTAGACGCAGCTAAAAAGGCTTTCCAGGTATGGTCGCAAATGCCGCAGTCGGAACGTTCCCGGCTTTTGGAAAAACTGGCCGTCCTCCAGCGTGAAAACGCCGATGAACTAACCAAATGGGAAATCCTCGACCACGGTACGCCGGTTCGGCTGGCGCATATGCAAAGCATGTTTTCGGCGTCCAGCATGGAATACTGCGCCCAGGCCGCCCGCGCATTAATGGGCACACTGCCCACACCCTCCCCCAGCCAGGTTGTCTATACCCAGCGTGAGCCTATTGGGGTGGCGGCTATCATTATTCCCTGGAACTCTCCCATTCTGATGCTCACTTCCAAGATGGGAGCCTGCCT
>Ga0105104_10002147_pt1 | contig 14538 bp, 16 predicted proteins | sample PPLLaktember2015_3_FD_87034 | JGI IMG/M metagenome (GOLD analysis project Ga0105104, IMG submission 87034) | Freshwater sediment microbial communities from Prairie Pothole Lake near Jamestown, North Dakota, USA - PPLs Lake P7 Core (6) Depth... | ecosystem: Environmental > Aquatic > Freshwater >... | reverse complement strand
GCTGGCGAAGGCAAGCAGAAGATCTTATGGATCACGAGAAATGAACCGGGACAAAACATTCCGGGGACAAAGCTCAGCACTGCAGGCTCCGCCACCTGGCTGGACCAGGGCAAACCCTGGGCAGTTTTCACACTGGAAGAGGTGAACTACAACGTGGAGGTCAGCGAATATATCCGGCAGAGAGGTCCATAATTCACCTGTCCACTTGACCACACTATCCTTTCGGATAGTGAAAAACTCCCCCATTGGTTGAGAGATTTTCCTTTGAACCTCGTATAATTAAAATAAGGAAAATCACAGAGGTCGAAATGATGAAACATAAATTACTTGTTACACTTTTAGGCTTGAGCCTGCTCTTCACAGCCTGCTCCTCTCCAAGTAATGCAGCGACGGCAACCCCGGAAGCCATCCCACCCGTCATCGCGGATAATACGATCATCGCCGAAGGCCGGGTCGAACCACTCCGCTACGCCGAGATCGCCTTCAATGCCGGTGGCGTAGTCAGCGAAGTGCTGGTGGAAGAGGGACAAGCCGTTAAAGAGGGAGAGCTATTGATCCGGCTGGGTGGTGAAGCGGATACCCAATATGCGGCTGCCCAGCTCGAGCTTGCCACTGCACAAAAGGCTCTGAACGATCTGCTCAACTCTGCAGATCAAGACTTCGCGCAGACGGTTATTGACCTGAAGCAAGCCAGGGAAGACCATAAGGAAGCAGAGCAGTATTTGAGCTATCTCAAGAATTCGCCGAAAGTACCCCAATCGGAAACGTTCGTGTATTACATCCACAACCAAAAAGAGACTCAGCAGCGCATCAGGACAAAACATTACAAGGGTCCCGCGCCCCAGGGTTGGATTACCGAAGCTGAGAATGACGTTTCGCTGAAAAAAGCGGAGTTGGACAAGGCGCAGCGCAACTATGACCGCATGAAGGAGAATGGGGTGGATAGCGATCAACTAGCCGTTCTGGAAGCGCAGTTGACTGCCGCTAAAGCCGGTCTGGCAGCCTTTGAGGTGACCGCCCCGTTCGACGGAGTGGTGGCAGACCTGTATGCCAAGGCGGGCAGCTCGATCAACCCGGGGGAGGTCGCCGTGACCGTGGCTGATTTTTCCAATTGGCTGGTGGAGACCACCGACCTGACCGAGATCGATGTGGTGGAACTGTCTGAGGAGCAGCCGGTACGTGTAAAGCTGGATGCCCTTCCCGATGTGGAGCTCAAAGGCACGATCCTTTCGATCGGGCAGACATTCGCCGAGAATCAGGGCGATGTAGTATACGATGTCACCATTCTGCTGTCCGACACACATCCCGCCATGCGCTGGGGCATGACCGCCAGTGTGTCGTTCGAGGGCGAAGATTAGCCCTTTTTCCCGGCAGGTGCTGGCATAGGCAAGACCTATCAACCTGTCTGATCATCCTGTCCACCTGACCAGTTGAAGACTCCCCCATTGGCTGAGGGAGTCTTTCTTTCGCCCGCTTTATGATACGGGCACCCGAAACCAAATCTGTGCTTTTTCGTACAATATATCAATGAACACCACAACTTCACAGTCCACCTTAGCTCCATCAATTACCAAAGCCGCCAGCCAACAGACCTATTACACGATCCGCTTTCTGGTAGACCGTGGACGCGTCACAGATGCCTACCGCGCCTATGCTTATTTTCGCTGGGTGGATGATGCTCTCGATGCAGGAAACTTCACCCGGAGTGTCACGAACGCAGTCGAAGCACAGCAGCGAACTGCCTTCCTCGAACGGCAAAAGTCCCTGCTCGAGAAATGCTATCGAGGCGAATCATTTGCGGATGCGACCGCTGAAGAAGACATGCTGATCGAGCTGGTCAAACAGGATCACGAGAAGAACAGCGGGTTGCAATCCTATCTCCGTCTCATGATGCAGGTCATGGACTTCGATGCCAAACGCCGCGGCCGGTTGATCTCACAGGTCGAATTGAATGAATACACGCACTGGCTTGCCAGCGCAGTGACCGAGGCGATGCACTATTTCATCGGGCACGGCTGTTCTTCGCCGCGGGATGAAACCCGTTACCTCGCGGTGACGGCCGCTCATATCACCCACATGTTGAGGGACACATACGACGATGTGCAGGCTGGCTATTACAACATCCCGCGTGAGGTGCTGGAGGCAGCTCACATACAGCCACATGATATCCACAGTAAAGGGTATCGGCGCTGGGTGCAGAGCCGCGTAAAACTGGCGCGGCAGTATTTTACAGCAGGCCGGCGCTACCTCGATCAGGTCGAAGAGCCGCGCTGCAGGCTGGCAGGCCTGGCGTACACGGCGCGTTTTGAATGGGTGCTGGATACCATTGAGCAGGAAGATTATTCCCTGCGCCCCGAGTACAACGAACGGAAGGGTCTGGGAGCCGGGTTACAAATGGGATTGCTTACTCTCTCATCGATCATGAAATTGGGAGGCAGGCAGCCCTCGCCCCAACCTATCATCTCGCAACCATTGAGGAAACTATGAAATCGAAGTCTGTACTTGTGATCGGCGCGGGGATCGGTGGGATCGCAGCCGCGGCCCATCTTGCCAAACAAGGAATGAAAGTGACCGTCCTGGAGAAGAACTCACGTCCAGGCGGGCGCTGCGACCGCTTCAGCCGCGACGGCCATCACTTCGACGTGGGTCCCACCCTGCTCGTCATGCCTTTATTATATGAAGCGGAGTTCGCCGCACTGGGAACGTCCATGCATGAAATGCTGGAGCTTCAGCGCGTCGACCCGACCTACCATCTGGTCTTCGACAATGGCAGCAAACTGGCGCTGACCTCCGACATGAAATCCATGCAGCAGCAACTCGAGGCTTTCGAGCCAGGCAGCTTCTCAAATCTTCTGCGCTACATCAAGGAAGGGAAGCGGCATTACCATGTGGGAATGGAGAAAATGGTCAACCGCGATTTCCGCAAAGCCACCGACTTCTTTAACCTCGGCAACCTGTCCATTCCGTTCCAGATGAAGCCGTTTGTCAATCACTATCGCAATATGTCGGCGTACTTCGATGACCCGCGCCTGAAGGCAGCGTTCACGTTCCAGGATGTGTATATGGGGCTGAGTCCCTTCGAGGCGCCCGCCACCTTTTCGATGATGCCCTATACCGAACTGGCACACGGGGTCTGGTATCCCCAGGGCGGGATGTATTCCATCGTGGAGGCGCTCGTGCAACTGGCTGTCCGCGCGGGAGTGGAGTTCGAGTTCGAGGCGACAGTGGAGCGGATCGACGTGAACGGGAGTCAAGCCCGCGGCGTCGTTCTCGACGATGGTCGCCATATCCAGGCCGATGTGGTTCTTGCAAACGCCGACCTGCCTTACGTCTATAACAATTTGCTGCCTCACGACCCTAAAGGTCGTGGCGAGGCAAGACGGTTGAATCGCAAACGATTCTCCTGCTCGGTCGTCAGCTTCTTCTGGGGAGTAGATAAACCGTACAAAGAGCTGCCGCCTCACATGCTCTTCCTCGCCGATGATTACCGCGACAATTTCAAGAGCATCATTCGGGACCTCGACCTGCCCGCCAACCCCAGTCTTTATCTCCACGCCCCAGCGCGGCTCGATCCATCCATGGCGCCTGAAGGCCAGGATACGGTCATCGCGATCGTCCCGGTTGGGCACATGAGCGCGAACGGCGAGCAGGATTGGGCTGGCATCCGGGACCGGGCGCGCGAGCATGTCTTTCGCCGTCTGAAGACAGTTGGCATCACTGACCTGGAAGACCATCTGAAGTTCGAAGTGAACTTTACGCCGCTCTCCTGGCTTAAACGCTACAACCTGACGAAAGGCTCCACGCATGGACTTTGCCATAACCTGCTGCAGTTGGGATACCTCCGTCCGAGCAACAAACATGCGCGCTATCACAATCTTTACTTCACCGGCGCAAGCACACACCCGGGGACAGGCCTGCCCACCGCGATGGTATCGGGACGTTTGGCAGCACAACGGATCATGGACGAGATGATTTAGTGATTTGCCATCTGCGCTGATTGTGGCATCCACATATCTGACAGGCGTTTAATCATTGGTTCTTAATAAGAAGGAGACTTTGTGAACGAAAATCGAATTACATTCTTAAGTCTGACCCTCAAAGCTATCGTCGTTCATACGCTCACATATTTCGTGGTGGGCTTCGTGGCGTTCAGCGTATTCAACTACACCGCCGACTTTTCCAGTCCACAAATGCGGACATGGATGAGGCAGACAGACGATCCCATCATCGCGCTCGGACCAGCACTGCAGTTCATTCGCGGCATCCTGTTTGCGCTGGCATTCTATCCTTTGCGCGAGATCCTGTTTGGAAGGAAGAATGGCTGGCTGGTAATCTGGCTGCTGTTGGTTTCGCTGGGGATCTTTTCCACCTTCGGTCCAACCCCCGGATCCGTAGAAGGCGCCATCTACACAACATTGCCTCTCCGTGAGCAATTCCTCTCCGGAGGCATGTTGGAAATCCTGTCACAGTCCTTCCTGTTTTCTGGTATCTTATATTACTGGGTGAACCATCCGGAGAAACGCTGGCTCAACTGGGTACTGGGTATCTTATTTGCGTTAGCTATCCTCATGTCGCTGATGGGCTACCTGGCAGCGGCGGGTTACATGGCAATTCCAGCCTGAACTTCCTGTCCACTTGACCACACTATCCTTTCGGATAGTGAAAAACTCCTCCGTTGGCGGGGGAGTTTTTGTTTCCTCAGTCATAAGATTGGAATGAAATAAAGCACTGGAAGGAAAATCACCATGTTTGCCTGCGCTCTCATTCTTATTCTTTTGCTGCCGTTCACTCTGGCGGCGCCCATCCTTGAAGGTTTCCTCTCAACCAATGAATTGGACGAAATGGGCATTCGACTCGAATACTCTCAATCCGGGGATTCGGCATAGATCGTCTGATACCCCTGGCTATTTGGAGAATATACAATGAAACAATATAAACATACTCAGATCGGTTATTTACTCATCATCGCATTCGGTATAGCGATCCTGCTGATTGGCAACTTAATGATTGCCACAAAGTTCAACCCAACTGTGGTGTTCCTGCTGGCACTTATGATCTTATGCCTGGCGCTGTTTGCCACATTGACCGTGGAAGTGGATGGTCAGGCAATCAACCTCCGGTTCGGAATTGGAGTGATCCGGAAGCGTTTCCTGCTGAAAGAGGTCGAAGAATATCGCGCGGTGAAGAATCCCTTGTACTACGCCTGGGGGATCCATGTGATCCCGGATGGCTGGGTTTTCAACGTGTCTGGCACACAGGCGGTCGAACTACAAATGAGAAACGGCAGGAAGTACCGCATTGGCACGGATGATGTCGAGGGCCTGACAAATGCGGTCAAAGCCCGCCTGCAGACGGCCTAATATAACTGCTAAAAGACGTACAGCAATCACCTGCTTCCCCTGTCCACTCGGACACACTATCCGAACGGATAGCGAAGACTCCCCTGTTGGCAGGGGAGTCTTCTGTTTACTTAACTTATGATGGAAGCAAATCACCGTTACGGAGAATGGCTCAGATGAAAAAGATCCTCTTGTACTCGCTATTTGTGCTCGTTGGCTGCCTCGTCCTCTCCACGCTCTTTTTTGCCATTCGGCAGGGAATAGCGAATAATGAGATTGAACACGAGGGACAGACAGTTCCGGCATCCGTTCCTACGCTGGGAACAACAACCCGCCTGGAGATCCTTCCCTTATATGAAGAGGACCGCACAGTCGAAAGCCTCGAGTTTGGACATGGCGTCTCGTATCTCATCCGAACGGATTCAGCCACCATTCTCATGGACGTTGGGCATAACCCGGATGATGCCGCATCCCTGCCGGCCATGCAAAACCTGCAGAACCTTGGCATTGCCTGGGAGGAAATCGATGCGATCGTGATCTCGCATCCACACCCCGATCACGTTGGCGGACTCAAAGCCTGGCAAAACAAGACAATTTCACTTGGTGATTTTACAGGTGACCTGAGCAAGCTGCCGATTTATACTCCAATCCCCATGACGTATTCGAGCGGGACGATCATCCACTCCGCGGAACCCACTCTGATTGGCACAGACATCGCGACCACCGGGGTCATCCCGTTCCCGGAAGTTTTTCCTCTCTCCCTCTTCGATCCAAAGGAACATGAGCAGGCGCTGGTGATCGACGTCGCCGGAGAAGGGCTCGTGATGATCACGGGCTGCGGCCACCCCAGCATGGAAAAATTGGTTGCGCGCGCCGAAGCGCTGTTTGGGGGACAGGTTGTAGGGGTGGTTGGCGGTCTGCATTACGAAAAAGTCAGTGCGGAAGATGTTCAGCCGCATATCCAATTCCTTGCACCTCGCCAGCCGAGACTCATCGCGCTATCACCCCATGACAGCAGCCCCGAGGCGCTCAAAGCCTTTCAATCAGCATTCCCGGAAGCCTATCGATCGGTTAAAGTTGGGGAAGTGATTCAATTCCCCTAGAACGGTCCATTTCCGAACAGGAGAACAACATGAAAACCATTGCACTCAAGACCGCCTCCTTTCTGGGACGCCTCCTGGCATTGCTCATCACCCTCCTGCTTTGCCTGCCAGTGATTCTTCTGCCATTCACAACTTCCGTCCCTGCATGGACTTGGATCCTGCTCGCTCTTGCAGATATAGCATTACTTATTCTGCGATTTCGTCTCCTACCCGCCTGGCGTGGAATGACAGCTTCTCTGCTGGGAGTAATCGTGGTCAGTATCCTGGCGATACTCGCCTCGCAGTTCTTCGCCGCCACCCCGCCGATCACCGATGTTGATGGTCAGCCGATTTCCGGTTCCATCGCCACGCTCGAGAAAGTGAGCCTCAACGGGACCGAGCAATGGATCACGATCCGCGGGCAGGATGTGAATAAGCCCATCCTTCTTCATCTTGGCATGGGAGGGCCGGGTGGCGGTGGGTTTGCCACCCGTTCACTCTTTGAACCGCTGGAAAAGGATTTCGTGGTCGTGAGTTGGGATGAGCCCGGGACGGGCAAGTCCTATAACGCTGTCCCGATTTCCACGCTCACCCCGCAACGCTTTGTCGATGATGCCTATGCTCTCACATTGTATCTGCAGGAGCGTTTCCATCAGGAGAAAATTTATGTCTATGGTGTTTCCTGGACAAGCATCCTGGGTGTGAAGCTGGTCCAGCAACACCCTGAACTGTTCCATGCCTATATTGGCAACGGACAAATGGTCAACACCACCGGGAATGACATCCTGGGCTATGAACTGGCACTCGATTACTTAACGAACAAGGGCGATACAAAGACAGTGGAAACCCTGCGTAAAAACGGACCACCGCCCTACACCGGCGAAAACGTTACAGGTAGATATGTTGCCTACCTGGATATATTGAATGAATATATGGGCATGCCGCGTTACACGGTGATCGTTCCCATCCTACCTTTCATGGCAACCGAATATGGATATGTGGACAAGATCAACCATACGCGCGGTCTGATCGAGTCGTTCGAGGTAGTCTACCCGCAGTTACAGGATCTTGACTTCATCACGCAGGCTCCGGAGCTGGACCTGCCGGTCTATATCTTCGCCGGACGCGACGATGTGAATGCCATGTCGTCCATTGTCGAGGGATATTACAATGTGCTCGAAGCGCCGCACAAGGAACTGATCTGGCTGGAAGGCGGGCACGGTCTGGGCGGCGATAACCTGCACCAGTTCGTGGATGTGATGCTGAACAAGGTACTTGCAGAAACATATCCAGCGGATAACTAAACTATCCTCTTTTCAGAAAGAGAAAGTATGAAATCACTCCTTTTGCATGATCGATTGATCGTTCGTTTTTTAGCGCTGCTGGCTCTGGTTACAGCGTTGTTCCTGCTCACCTGGACAGCCAGCTATTGGTTCCTGCCCGAAGGATTGCTGCGCGGTCGCACGGGCGCCGCAGCCCTGGCAGGTGAAACTGCCGCCAGTTCCTTTCTGGTCGAGTGGCTGCGGATTCTTGCGATCAATTTTTCCATCTGTTTGCTCGTTGTGATTGCTCCGAATCTACTTCGCGCTGGCTTACCTATGGGTTACTACACTGCCTCCGTCCAGGCGATCGTATATGCAGTCATCCTGGGCACCAACTCATTTACATTTCCTTTACCGGAAGGTCCTCTGCCTCCAACATTAGCTGTGCTTGCCCGCTCGGGACCCTACGAGATCGCTGCCTATCTGCTAGCCGCGACCGCGACCGCGTCACTGGCGCGCTGGACACTCCATGGACGCTGGCCGCGGCAAACACTGCAACCTTGGGAACCCAGCCGAGGTCACCGTGTCAGTCGAGTCGAATGGGCCGGGCTTGTCGTGGCTGGCATGATCCTGTTATCCGCGAATGCCTGGGAAGCCTGGCAGATCATCACTCACTTTGGTTAATCGGTTACTTTTCATTCACAGGAAATCATAAGATCAAAAGGAAAATAACAATGTCACAAATCTTGATCGCTCTGTCTGTCTGGTTACATGCCCTGGCGACCGTCATCCTGATCGGTCACTATCTCCTGCTCTCCCTGATCTATATTCCCGTCCTGGCAAAGAATAATGGAGCAGCGCTCAGCGAGATCTCGAAGCGCAGCCGGTTGTGGCTGTACATCTCCCTGCTGGTCTTCGCCCTCACCGGGACTTATCTCATGTTGATCGACTCAGGTTACCTGGGGTTTATGAATTTCGGTAACTTTTGGGGAATCGTGATGCTTACCAAGCATATCCTGATTTTCGGAATGATCGCACTGGGGTTCTGGTTCAACGCCATCCTGCGTGTGGGACCGATGATGAGCTCGAATAACAGCGCAGAACTGGGGATCAAGCGCTTCCGTTCGTACTCCAACCTGATGACGATCTCCGGCATCCTGGTCCTGCTCCTGACGGCACTGGCACAGGTGGAGTAATTGTTGATCACAACCCTGCTCAAAAACCGTGCAAGTGTTCGCAGGTTCCAAAACAGACCTGTTCCTGAGGATGTGATCCAGGAAATGCTCGAAGCCGCGCGCCTCTCGCCTTCGGGCGGGAATGAACAGCCCTGGGTCTTTGGCGTGATTACCGATTGCGACTTGATCGCAGAGATCGCCAAACTGGCACATGGACAGGAATGGATCGCAGGTGCGCCGCTCGTCATCGTGCTGTGTACCCTCTGCGTGGAGGATGGACGCGGCGGGCGCGATATTCAGCTGCATCGTTATCCTCGATACGCGCAGGCGATTGCCGAAATACCCCAATCCCTTTACTGGGCGTTGAACCAGGAGGAACATCAGACCAAGATCGCGGGCACGCACATGGTCCTGGCTGCCCTCGAGCATGGAGTCGGCTCCTGCTGGGTATCCCGCTTCGATGTGGAAGGACTTGCAGGATTCCTCAACCTGCCCTCCAATTATCTTCCCTCCGAAATTTTGGTGTTTGGTTACCCTGAAGGTCAGCCAGCGCCCCGCAGCAAGAAAAGTTTGGAGGAACTTGTATTTCGGGATGTGTTTAAAGGATAAGGTATATATCAAATAACAAAAGCCTCCCTGACCGGGAGTCTTTTTGTATTCATTGCTCCCCCTGCCATCCACACTCTCGGATGATCGTTACGTTGTCACCCTGGGATGGTAAGAGGGGGTGGAAAAGGGAGAGAGCAAATCGTCCAGATCATTTTGCCTGCCAAGACAATAAAGGTTTTACCATTTTCATCGTCCAGCCAGCGTGAGAAATAGTCAACAATGTCACTATCATTCAATTGTTCTTTTGAAGAAATCCTCGTGATAAGTTTCGTACTCATGAAAGAAATCTTTGGACAATGTAATGAGGTCGTGGAAATCATCCTCTTGTTGTAATGCTCGAATGTGAATCATTTTCTATTCTCTTTGCTCTGGCATGCTGCCCAAATCGCCCGCCAACCAAAACATACTTCACCAAAACGATTTAGACCAATTTTAACCAACGCAACAGGCAACCTCCTTGCGAGACAGAGGCTTGCATTGGCTTTGTTAGCTGGTACTCTCCTCTTTCACTACCTTCAAAGTTTCTATGACGACCAAGGCATTGAATCCTAAAGCCTGCGCCAGATTACATGAATGATCATTGTAACTAAACACGCGATACATGGGTACCACCCCGCTCCCAATACACCACTCACACAAAGCTGAGACAACGGCTTTGCCAAGTCCCCGACCCCGGTAACCTGGATGTATCAGTACCCCTATATCCGCAATGACATCCTCCCAATATCGATGACTTGCATACGCCACCAATTGATCCCCATCAAACATCCCGTAGATGACCGGATCCGGCTCATCTACATTTATGGCCGCTTCATCCAGATCCCCTTCCGTACATGCCTCATATAAACTCTGTAGATAGGGATTGTCATTTTCCGCATACAATCGACGCGTTGTGAAATCGCCTCGGGCGGTAAAGCACTTAAAATCCTTCGCATCCAGATAGTAGTCCAGGAATGTACTGTCTACCTCCACCGGGACCAACGCCTGGAGCTTAGGCACGCTAAGGGAGCCAGAGTCTCGATCATAACCCTCCTGCAACCCCGCTTGCTTTGCCAAGGAGGGGTCGGCCCGTACAATACTCATCCGATCTATATGATAGAGATAAATTTTGCCGGTTCCAGCAAGCTCCTCTTCTTTGATAACCAATGTTCCTGAGTGAACAAAATCCTGGCGGTCACAGCCAAACCGTTTAGCCCAGTATCCATACACCACTTGATCCAATTCATTGCCTGTTTTCATGATTTTCCTATCCTGATAAAAAATCCAGCAAGCTTTCCGGGTAACTGCCTAACGACTGATGTTAGCGCAACACCCTGTGTTAGCTGGCCTGCTGATCTGAACCCAAAGAAAATTGCGTTCGTACTTTCCAGGAACCGTTCGAATTGTCTATCAACGAAACAGTATTTACTCTGGCATAAATTGGGAGTTTTTTCCTGGCGGCCGCATGGAATTCGGCTGCTATTTCATCAAGTCTTTGAATATCATTTGCCTGTGCTACAGTAAGATGCGGAACAATCTCCTTAAACGCCCCACCATACGGCGGTGTTTCTGGATAACTCCCGACAATGGTTTCAGTTAGAAGCCGGAATGGCTCGGCAGGCATTGGCGCAAGATAGAGTATGTCAGGAAATCCTTGCAGTTCCTGTAACGAAATATGGAAGCTGCGTTGTCTTGAAAACAAATCCCGCAAAGTTGTGATTACATCGGCTGTAAGTTCATTAGGCGGCTTGAAAGGATAGAGTATTGTCACGTGGGCTGGCACGCCAACCGCAGCAGACGGATCATACCGGTCACGGAAACTCTTGACCAGGCTTTCTGCTTCAGGGATTAGGACGACAAGTGCTGATTCGAAGGGCATAATCATTTAGGTTGAACTCAGACGTGCCAATGGATTGCCGAAGTAAGGCCTTTCTGCAAAGACATCAACAATATAGAAGCGATGGGGCATGGATTTCAATGTTTCTGGCCGTCCAACGGTGCGCGTTATCCGTGGCGCCTTGGCGCCATCGGGTGCACGTCGAGGACATCGTGCCCGCAGGGTATCCCGCGCAGCGGGGCTGTGTTAGCCCACCCCAGACACCACTAATTACTTTTCGGTCATTAGCGCCAATATCTTCATTAATCAACGACCAGTCAATTTCTCTAGTGAATCAGGATAGCGTGCCCCTTGCACTGTGATTTTCGAGGCTGCACTCTCGATCTCACGTAGATCGTCGGGTGTCAGTTCGATAGTTACTGCTCCGATGTTCTCGTCCAGCCGATGCAGCTTCGTCGTGCCCGGGATGGGAACAATCCACGGCTTCTGGATAAGCAGCCAGGCGAGCGCAATCTGAGCCGGTGTCGCCTGCTTCCGTTCTGCGATCTTGCCAAGCAAATCCACCAGAGACTGATTCGCTTTCCGAGCTTCGGGCGTAAAGCGAGGGAGGCTATTACGGAAGTCGGAACTGTCGAATGTGGTGTTCTCGTTCATCTTTCCCGTGAGGAAGCCCCTGCCCAACGGGCTAAAGGGAACGAAGCCGATCCCGAGCTCCTCAAGCGTCGGCAATACTTCCGCTTCAGGGCGTCTGGTCCACAGCGAGTATTCGCTCTGGAGAGCAGCAACCGGTTGGACGGCATGTGCACGCCGAATTGTTTGCACTCCTGCTTCAGAGAGTCCGAAGTGCTTGACCTTACCTGCCTGGATCAGATCTTTCACCGCGCCTGCCACGTCTTCGATCGGCACGTCCGGGTCCACCCGGTGTTGGTAGAACAGATCGATGACACCGATCTTGAGTCGCTTGAGCGAGGCCTCGACGACTTCTTTGATATGCTCTGGCCGACTATTCAGTCCCCCATCGGGACCCAGTTTGAATCCGAACTTGGTGGCGATCACCACTCCGTCGCGGAGTGGTGCCAGGGCTTCGCCCACGAGCTCTTCATTCGTGAAGGGGCCGTAGACTTCAGCCGTATCGAAGAATGTCATGCCGCGTTCGACGGCTGTGCGAAGAAGTGAAATCATCTCCTGCTTATCTGCCGGCGGACCATAGGAATCGCTCATTCCCATGCAGCCGAGCCCGAGGGCTGAGACTTCCAAGCCGCTATTTCCAAGTTTGCGCTTTTGCATTTCTTAAACTCCTGTCGTTGAGTGAAATTGACATTGCATAGGTAGTAACCAAAGATGTGGTCTAACGACTTGCATTATGCCCCTGCGGGGTACTGGTGGGCGAGCGTGGACAAGGGTTGGGAGCAGGAAAAACTCGAAGCCAGAAAAATGCCTGACACGAAGCGTGCCGCAGAATCCCACCCGTCGGGTGCACGCTGCACGCTTTGTTGGCTGGCATTTGTGCCTAGAAGAATATCTTTCTTTAGGGCAACTCTAACTCATGGATTGCCCAATTGTCAATTACATCTGCAACTTGCTTCCATGCCGATTCCATCATTAAGTTATGCGCTTGCCCCTCTATAACAATGCTTTTGGCCCCATATTTCTCTGCTGTTAATTTTTCTTCATCAACCGTAAAAATGACGTCCTTTTCACCGGCGATAACTAACACTGGTGATTTGATTGAATTGACTCTGGCAAAAGAAGATAAGAAAGGAAACATATTGATCGTTTCCCTTACTAATTGTTTTTGAAAAGCTATTACGCCAATCTCGGTTTTTGAATTAAGGAACAAATCCTGGGCTAATTCAGGCGTTTTCTCCCAATCATATAAATTTAGTTTCAACATTCCTGTAAAAGTAGGAATTGGATGGCGTTGTAATAAGCGTACTGCCATTGGTAACATGCCTATGGATGGAAGACTGGCTAGCAACACAGCCCCAGGTAGTTGATGATTTTCGAGATATTTTTGCAGGATTGCGCCGCCAAGACTATGACCTATTACAACAGGTTTGGGAGAAATGGCGTTCACCTGACTTGTTAATGCTTCGAGATAATCCTTGAAAGTATAAAAATTGATATGTCTCTTGTTAAAAGAACTTTTTCCATGTGCGGGTAAGCTTATTGAATGTACTTCATATCCCAACAATACAAAATAATCCATCCACAGTTGCCAACACCATGCCCCATGCCATGCTCCATGCTGGAAGAGTAGCGGAGTTTTGTGTTTGCTAAGTATAGGTTGCTGAATATTATGTTCTATATTTTCTACAATCATTTAGCCCATAAGGTGAGTAACTGGAGTTGCCCTTGGTAAGTGTAGGCTGAGTGTGTGCCCATCATGTATATCATGCGTGATGTAAGCGTCAGTAATCGGCTGGCCATTAAACTGTTGAACTTTAAAATTGAAGAAGGCTCCTTGATGAAAAACAATATTGATACTCTGTACAACAATATCTGGTCGCAGTATTTGCAGGTTCGCTGCAAACGAAGGCCAATATGGATCACGAGTGCGCGGGGGTACTGAAATTCGGGAATGTAAGTTACCACAGATACACACAACTTTTTTATCTGGACAGGTACGCACCCATTCCGTCAAGAGATTCTCAGCCATCATGCGATCGCGTTCTTGCCAATTGCGAGCGAGCCCCGGATCAAAACAAAATATCCGCCAGTTCAAGCTGGCTGCCTTTTGAACCAAAGCCAATGCTTGCGCATTCCCTCTACCATCGCCCAGCGGTTGCCTGAAAAATCGTGGCAATTCTTGAACCTCACCGATTGCCCAGTGCCAAAGCGACTCTTGTTCAGAATAGGGTATTTCCAAGCCCAACGCACCATAGCCTATCGGTTGTAACTTTTCCAAGTGGTCATTTATCAACTGAGGGACTTCTTGGGTTCCGTGGACTTCTCCAAAAATCAGGACATCCGTTTGTTGCGCTAAAGTGGTAATTACTTCTAAAACTTCAACATTCATAGATTTATCATCAATAAGCTTATTTTGCTTTTAGCCGCCTAACGGTGTGCGTTACCCGCGGGTGGGCGGGATGAGAGAACGCCGCTTTGCCGGAACCAACTTCAAGCCACGCAAACGGCCTGAAAACGCGCAGACTCCCACCCGTCGGGTAGTATCATGCAGGATGGACATGGCAGATCGATGTCGGGTAGGTCCGCAGAGACCGTCGTGCAGCACGATCGCCATGTCCATCAAGT
>Ga0105104_10002145_pt1 | contig 14539 bp, 16 predicted proteins | sample PPLLaktember2015_3_FD_87034 | JGI IMG/M metagenome (GOLD analysis project Ga0105104, IMG submission 87034) | Freshwater sediment microbial communities from Prairie Pothole Lake near Jamestown, North Dakota, USA - PPLs Lake P7 Core (6) Depth... | ecosystem: Environmental > Aquatic > Freshwater >... | reverse complement strand
GTTCGTAGAGGACATGCTGAAGAAACATCAGCTCGAAGCCTGGGATAACCAGATCTAGCGGCTCTCGCCGTCGGCTGTTTGCGGCATGATTCGGGGTTACGCAATTTTCTTGGCGCCGCCGTGTTAGCTGAGGTTCGGAGCTGTGATGAATCGAACCGCGACACCGCCAGCCAGTGCAACAACCCGGGCATGTTGATCCGCGCGTCACGAAGGAGACGAACAGCATGAGCCAGAAGAGGATGCCTCTCACCGATCGCATGAGAGGATCGGGCCACGCGTTGATGGCGTTGAAGGTGAAGGTCCCGGACCCGCTTGGGCACCTTCTGGACCTCAGGGAGATATCGCGAGGCTGCTCGTGCGTCCGCAGCACCATCATGACGTGCTTCGTCGTCTTGTTCGCCACCTCATTCGGAGAGATCGCGATGGCACAGACCAAGGACGACATCGAAACCCGCAACAAAGCCGTCGTGCAGGCCAGCTTCGACGCCTGGAGGGCCGGCACCGGCAGCCCGTACGACCTGCTGGCCGATGACGCGAGCTGGACCATCGTCGGTCATTCGGTGGCCTCGAAGACCTATCCCAGCAAGGAGGCCTTCATGAGCGAGGTGATCCGGCCGTTCAACGCCCGTATGAGCGTCGGCCTAAAGCCGACGATCCGCAATATCTACGCCGATGGCGACACGGTCATCATCTTCTTCGATGCCAGCGGTACGGCGCGCGACAGTAAGCCCTACGAGAACACGTATGCCTGGCTCCTCGACATGCGCGACGGCCAGGTGGTCAAAGCCTTCGCCTTCTTCGACAGCGTCGTCTTCAACGAGTTCTGGCAGCGCGTCAAGCCGTAGCCTCGCAGTAAGTTACGGCGATTCCATTTTCTACACAGAAGGCGACCTGGCGGGCACGCCTGGGCTATTCTCACCGAGCGTGCGCAAAATGTGATGTTCTCAGGTAGAACATGATGTTCTTAGGCAGGATGCTGCGGTTCTCAGGTATGCCTCTTCCGTCATTCGCACCAAGCGTGCGCAGCAATCGACGCAGTTCCCAGGTATCGCGCGTGATGTTCTCGCGCCCCTACAACTAGTGCCGCCTAATGGATACTTTCATCTACCACGCGGCTCGTGAAACGCTTCCAGCCTGTCGAGGGCGGCACAGACGACTTCGGTGGCATTGGCATACTGCCCCGAGGCAATCTTGTCCTGGATGTACTGGTAAAGCTCGTCCGGCAGCAGCGTATTGCCGAGAGTCTGGGTCTTGAGCCATGCCGTGCGCTCGCGGCAGCGCCGCTTAAATACTTTCCAGAACTCCGGGGTGACTTCGATTCCAGGTTCCTCCGAGTCCAACCGTTCCTGAATCAATGCCACGAGTTCCGCCTTGCGCTCTTCCTCGGTCATTTCGCTGCCACGCATCTCCCATAGAGCTCCGTGAATGACCAGGATGTCGGCAATCTCTTTTCCCGATCGCACCAGCTCCTCAAGCGCACATGTGTAGCGTGACGTCAGGAAGAGATCCACCGAGCATGGCACTTTCCAATCTTTGTACCTGTGGATTTCTGTAGTCATAAGCGTTCCCTATTGCCGCGTTGCCTCCACCGCCGTAGCGCGATACAGGGTCGCTGCATGCACGCCGAAGGTCCTGGCAACTTCCTTCACCGGCTTGCCCTCTCCAAGCAACCGCTCGGCTAAGGCCGTCTGTTCTGGCGTCAACTTTGGCGGCCGACCGAACCGCACACCGCGCTGCCTCGCGGCAGTACGGCCGATACTGGTGCGCTCGCGGATCAACTCCCGCTCGAACTCTGCGATGCCGGCAAACACGGTCAGCACCATTCGGCCGGCTGGCGATGTGGTGTCAGCCCAGGGCTCTGACAAGGACCGCAAGCCAGCGCCGGCCTGGTCGATCGCATCGGCGATTTCTAGGAGGTCACGTGTTGAGCGCGCGAGGCGATCGAGTTTCCAAACCACTACCGTATCACCCTCGCGAAGATGTTCAAGCATGCGGGCGAGTTCCGGGCGGTGTCGTCGGGCGCCCGATACCTTCTCCTGGAAAATCCGTTTACAGCCGACACGGCGAAGGGCGGCGACCTGGATCTCGAAGTGCTGATCCTCGGTCGATACGCGGGCATAACCAATGTTCATAAGCGCCATCGGATCAATTGCAAAAGTCATTGCATAACTCTATATATTTGCACCTATGTTTTGCAAACAAGAAAGTAAGGCACTCGGGACATGCTGGCAGGCATTGCAGAAGTTCTGACTTTCGCGAATTTACGGCACTTATGCCCGTCAGCTTCCTGACCGAGGAACAGCAGCGCCGATACGGACGCTATGCCGGCGAACCTTCAGCCGAACAGCTGGCCCGCTTCTTCCACCTGGACGATGCCGATCGCGAGTTGATCGGCCAGCGTCGGGGTGACCACATGAGACTTGGCTTCGCCCTGCAGCTGAGCACCGTCCGCTTTTTGGGTACATTCCTCGATGACCTGACCGACGCGCCGCCGGGAGCGGTAGCTGTCCTGGCGCGGCAGCTCGGCATCCACAACTCCGCGTGTCTCGTTCGCTATGCGTCGAGTGAGCGGCGGCGAGATCATACGGTAGAGATTCGGGAGCGCTATGGTTACCGGCCTTTCACCGACGTTATGATGCAGTGGCGTTTGATCCGCTGGCTCTATGCCCTCTGCTGGACTGGCACGGATCGACCGAGCTCCCTGTTTGATCGAGCGACCGCGTGGCTGGTTGGACACAAGGTCCTGCTGCCAGGATCCACCGTGTTGGAACGGCTCGTTGCACAGGTGCGTGCCCGTGCGAATCGTCGGCTGTGGCGCTTGCTCTCGGCCGGCATCACGTCCGACCCGCGGGAACGGCTTGAAGCACTTCTTGTGCCACCGGAAGGCACCCGACAAAGTCCGCTTGATCGTCTCCGGTCCGGTCCGACGCTCCAAAGCCCCGCCGAACTGGCACGGGCAATCCAGCGCCTGAACGAAGTGCGTCGGCTCACCGTTGACTTACCGCAGACCGATCGCCTCCCGAAGACGAGGGTTCTGGCACTGGCGCGTTTTGCCAGTGCCGCCAAAGCGCAGGCCGTGGCGCGGCTTCCGCAGGAGCGCCGGAGCGCCACGCTGTTAGCGTTCATCCGGACGCTTGAGGCGAGCGCTCAGGATGACGTACTCGATCTGTTTGACATCGTCGTCACCCGCATCTTCGCCGAAGCGATCCGCAAGGGGCGGGAAGCGCGGCTGCGCAGTTTGCGCGACCTCGACGCGGCAGCTATGACTCTGAGTAAGGTCTGCACCTTGGTGCTCGAGACTGACATAGCGGCAGCCAATCTGCGCAACGCTGTTTTCTCCGCTGTGTCGCGAGCCGTCCTCGAAGCGGCCGTGGCACAAGTGGATAGTCTCACGAGGCCGCCGGATGATCCTTACCTGGACGAATTATTGGCACAGTATCGCCGTATCCGGCGCTTTCTACCGCACTTGGCGAAAGCCGCCGCATTCGGAGCCATGCCAGCCGGACGGCCGGTTCTCGAGGCGCTCCAGCATCTGAGGAAAATTGAGGAGGATGGCGCCCGGCGTGAACCGTTCCCAGTCGAGTTCGTGCCGAAGTCATGGGAGCGCCTGGTCATGAAGAACGGGCTGGTCGATCGGCAGACATGGACCTTGTGTCTTATGGACCAAACGCGCAAAGCACTGCGCCGGCGTGATCTGTTCGCCGCACCGAGTCTGCGCTATGCCGACCCGCGTCTTGGACTCCTCGACGGCGCCGCCTGGGATGCCGCACGGCCCGCCGTGTGCCGCACTCTCGGCGTCTCACAGGTGGCGGCGGAGGAGATCAAGCGCTTGACCGATCGCCTCGACCAAGCATATCGGTCCGTCACCGCCGATCTCCCGCATAACACCAGCGTCAGGATCGAACACAATGACACAGGCGACGAACTCGTGCTGACCGGGCTCGATCGCATCGACGAGTCCGACAGCCTGATCGCCTTGCGCAATGCGGTGGCCGCACGCCTTCCGCGTGTCGATTTGCCAGAGTTACTGCTGGAGATCCATGCCCGCACCGGGTTTGCCAGCGAGTTCACGCATGCAAGCGAAGCCGACGCCAGGGCCGGCGATCTGGCCACGAGCGTATGTGCCATCCTGCTGGCCGAGGCCTGCAACACGGGACTCGAACCCCTGATAAAGCCGGAGCTGCCCTCGCTGCGGCGTTCCCGCCTGAGCTGGGTCCGCCAGAACTACATCCGTGCCGAGACACTGACCCGCGCCAATGTCCTGCTCGTCGCCGCACAGAACGGCATCGATCTCGCCCGACGCTGGGGCGGTGGTGATGTCGCCTCGGCTGACGGCCTGCGGTTTGTCGTGCCGGTCAGAACCATCCATTCAGGTCCCAACCCGCGCTATTTCGGCGTTGAACGTGGGGTTACCTATTACAACCTGGTCTCGGACCAATACACCGGCCTTAACGGCATCACTGTCCCCGGCACGTTGCGCGACAGCCTTGTGCTACTGAGTGTCGTACTCGAGCAGGAAACCGCCTTCGAGCCGACCGAGATCATGACGGATACCGGCGCTTATACCGACGTCATCTTCGGCATCTTCTGGCTCCTGGGCTACCAGTTCAGCCCGCGGATCGCCGACATCGGCGGATCGCGTTTCTGGCGTGTCGATCCCAAGGCTGACTACGGGGCTTTGAATCGGATCGCCTTACACAAGGTCAATACGAGACTGCCTGTACAGCATTGGGATGATCTATTACGCCTTGCGGGCTCCCTGAAGCTTGGTCTCGTGCAGGCCGGCGGGCTGATGCGTACCTTGCAAACCAACGATCGGCCAACGCGCCTGGCGCGGGCGCTGGAGGAACTCGGCCGCATCATCAAAACTCTCTATCTGCTCTCTTACATTAACGATGAAGCCTATCGCCGGCGTATCTTGATTCAGATCAACCGCGGCGAAGGCCGCCACGGCTTGGCCCGCGTGGTCTTTCACGGCAAACGGGGAGAATTACGGCAGCGCTACCGCGAAGGCCAGGAGGACCAGCTCGGCGCCCTCGGATTGGTCGTCAACGTGATTATCCTGTGGAATACGATCTACATGGACGCGGCCATCGAGCAGCTGAAAGCCGAGGGTTATCGGGTCCGCGAGGAGGACGTGGCGCGGTTGTCGCCTCTATCCCATGAGCACATCAATATGCTGGGTCGGTACACCTTCACCTTGCCCGAACCTGTCGCCAGCGGTGGACTGAGACCTCTGCGCAATCCCAATAATTTGTTAGAAGATGCACCGTGACCGCCGATCGGGGGCTTATGTCGGTTTTCTGTTCCGTTGCTACTCAGAGCCCAAAATCCACAGTGATAGAGGCTCGTGGATATGTGGGCAACGCGCAGCGTTGTCCAAGCCCTGTGGCCAACCCTAACGGGTTGGCCACAGGGCAGCATATCCATCAGCCGGTCTGTGCGGTGAACTTGAGCAGGAGGACGTTGTTCGCAGGTTTTATAGCTGGGGAAGTAGGGATAAGTAAGGGAAAGGGATACAGACCGTTGAATTGGAAAAAATATGTTTAAAAGTAATATGTTAGAGAAATCGTATTGCATCGTCTGCCTATATGTTCGGTGTCTATTGCACTGTCTACCTATATGTTCTCTCCGGCATTGCACCGTATACCTATATGTGTTGCACTGTCCGCCTATATGTTTTTTTCAGCGTTGCACCGTCTGCCTATATGTTTGACCGGCATCGCAGGGCGTAAAAGTTGACAGGATCCTGGTGAAAAACCCTATTGCACCGTCCACCTATATGTTAGTGCACGCTCTGCCTCTATGTTTGGTGTGGGAAAGGAGAGAGACTGGCTGGGTTTGTTGCACCGTCCGCCTATATGTTTTTACGCCCCTGTTTTCATGAGCAGGCGATGATCCCGCTGGCGGGCGTTTGCGGCCATGACCTCGGAGATAAAATTGGGATGGGCAGTGAGCGTGTAAAGCACGTCGACGATCTCCCGACCTTTGCGCTCCTCCTGGCAGGAGACGCTGAGAAACACGTTGCGCTTTTCCAGCGCGCTCATCGCCGAGTCGATGGCTTTCCGGTTGGCGCTGCGGCGGGAGTGGTGCAAAAGGCCGCTGTCGCGTTCGATCGTGGAAAATTTAATCTTATAGGGCTGCATGAGGCCGGCATTGGTGTACTGGTGCGACAGCCGCTTGTGAAGCCAGCGGGACAAGGGCGTGGGCAGGCTCATGAGGGTCGCATAGTTGAACTGCCGGTACGTGAGCTCGTTGATGCTCTGGCTCACAAGCGCGGGCAGGCGGGCGCACCACGTGGCCTTGGGGTCCTGCAGGTAGTTGTCGCGTCTCACCCGGGTCAGGCTGCTCAGGATGGGGTCGGTATAGATTAGCTGCTTTGACGGCTTGAGAAACTCCACCTCGATGACGGCCTTGGCCATGATTTCGAGAGAGCGCTTGATTTCATCGATGCTGCGCGTCTTCCGCCGTGTTTTCAGCTCTTTCTGGATCATGTAGAGGGTAAAGCGCACCCAGCTCTCATTCCCGGCGACCGAATGCACGCCGTATTGCTGATCGGAAAAGATTTTTTTCAGAATCTCTTCGGTCAGCTCCTCGTCGGCGCTCGGGTAGAAATCAACGAACCGGCCCGGCTCTACCTCGATGGAGGCCGGTTGCACCTTCAGCCTACATGTGATGGCGGGTGTGTCGCGCTGCGAGGGACGGTATTCAAATTCCTGGGGATGGACGGGCAGACGCCCGTTACGATCACGGCAGGCGTTCTGCTGGCGTGGGGAGGCGGCATATTTGGGGATGGCGTCCCACAGCTCGATCGTATTGGACAGGACGCGCTTGTTTTTGCCGAAAAACGTAGTGAACAGATCGTACTGCATGTTCCTCTCCGCTCTCGCGGGCGGCAACCTGCGCGGTTCAGGAAGGCCGGATACCATGTGATAGATACCCCCCTACTCTGCCATCAGCCGGGGAAAATTCAGCGCTTTTGAATCTTCTGAGGGTGGTAACCAGTATAATACGCCCAGTGATCTTTGTGAATCACGATAACAGGACAGGGCCTGGAAAGCAGCTGTGGATGCGGGCTTTCTCAGAGATCCATAAACCGGGTCAGCTCCGGATTGAAAGATAATTTCTCGACGCCGATCGGCCCCATCCGCTGTTTGGCAATGATCACTTCCGTCACATTGGCCACGTCTCTCAAGTGGCTCTCCCAGTTGGCTTGCCGCTCCAGGAACGCCGCATCCCGCTCTTCCCCCTTCTGTCTCGGCTCCTCCAGGCTTAAGTATTATTCTTCGCGGTACATGAAGCAGACTACGTCCGTGGTCTGCTTGATCGCGCCTGAATCGCGCAGGTCCGCAAGCATCGGCCGTTTATCCTCGCGTTTTTCCACGTCGCCGGATAGCTGCGAGAGGGCCAGCACGGGGATGTTCAGGTCCTTGGCGATGGATTTGAGGCTTCGGGTGATTTCCGAGACCTCGACGGTGCAGTTCTGACGGGCTTTCAGGGAATCGGTACCGCGCAGGAGCTGCAGATAGTCGATGATTAGCAATCCAATGCCGTACTGGCGTTTCATGCGCCGGGCCCGGGTGCGGATCGCATCGATCGACAAATCGGAGGTCGGTTCGGTATAGAACGGCACGGCGTCATACTGCTGCGTGATCTCGGCAACGCGGTGGAAATCCCCCAGTTTGACCTGCCCTTTGTGCATCGCATCGCTTGAAATGCCACTCTGTTCGGCCAGCACGCGCTGGTCCAGCTGCTTCCCTGACATTTCCAGCGAGAAGAAGCCGACCGCGGCCCCTTCCTTGCCTTTTGTCTGCATATGGCGCCGCGCCGCATTGACACCGATATTGGCGGCAAGCGCGGTCTTGTCCATGTTTGGCCGGCCGGCCAGGATAATGAGGTTCGCAGGCTGCAGGCCGCCGAGCGGGCGATCGAGGCTCTTGAAGCCCGTGGTCACGCCGGTGACGCCGCCGTCGTGGTTGAACGCCAGCTAGGCGCTTTCGGCAGCCTGGCGCAGCGCGTCGTACAAGGTCTGCACCCCTCGCTCGGTGTCTCCCGTCTCGGCGAGCCGGAACAGCCGGCCTTCGGTCTGCTCGATAATGGCCATGGCGCCGCGCTCGTGGTCTAGCCGGGGCTCATAGGCATCCCGCAGGACCTCCTGACACAGCGTGATGAGCTCGCGGCGCATATACAAATCATAAATCGTGCGGCCGTAATCCTCGGCATTGATGATCGTGATGACGCTGGCGGCCAGATCGGCGAGATATGCCGTACCTCCGACATGCTTAAGGTCGTCGTCCTTCTCAAAATAGTTTTTGAGGGTGACCGGACCGGCCATCTGGCTGCGCTCGGCGAGCTTGAGAATCGCCTCATACAGGCGCTGATGCACCGGAATAAAAAAATGGTATGGGCGTAGGAAATCGCTGACCCGCTCCAGGGCGCGGTTATCGAGCATCAGTGCGCCCAAAAGCCCCTGCTCCGCTTCGAGGTTCTGCGGCAGGATGCGGTATGAGGGCTCCTCGTCCCGGCCGGACGTTGGTCTAATCCGTCTGTCTGTCACCATAGGGGAACATTAAAAGGCCGAAGGGCGGCAGGCCGGATTTTGCCGTATTAGGTGGTCTCAAAGCTGGGGAGAAGTGCAAAGATCAGCCGCAGTCTTTACCCGCAAAATTGCAGGCGTCATGAAAGCAGGTATTGTCCTCGCCCGCTTGCTGGTGTAATCTTGACCACGCGTGCACACGTTCATGCGTTCAATTATGCAGGTGTGCACACCTGCATATGTTCAGCCCTTCACGAGGTCATGCCATGAAAACCATCGCGATACTCTCACAAAAAGGCGGTGCCGGGAAAACCACGGTCGCCCTGCATCTGGCCGTTGCGGCCGTGCAAGATAACCTCAATACCCTGGTCGTCGATCTTGACCCGCAGGCTTCGGCCGCCAAGTGGGGGGACAGGCGCCAGGCCGAGCTGCCGGTTGTCGTCTCCTCCCATGCCAGTCGTCTTGCGGCCGTTCTTGACAATGCACGGGCCAATGACGGCCAGCTGGCCATCCTCGATACGGCGCCCCACTCCGACAGCATCGCTGTCCAGGCGGCTCGCGCGGCCGATCTGATCCTGGTGCCCTGCCGGCCAGCCATTCTTGATCTGGAGGCGATCGCCAGCACGCTCGATCTGGTACGCGCGGTCGGCAAGCCTGCCCTGGCCCTGCTTAACGCGATCGCGCCGGTCGGCACTGAAGCCGATGAGGCGGCGGAGGCGATCACCGGACTCGACGCCGAAGTCTGCCCCGTGCGGCTGGTCAGCCGCGTGGCTTTTTCCAGGGCGCTCATCACCGGCTTGACCGCGCAGGAGTTTGAGCCGGACGGCAAGGCCGCCAGGGAAATCCACTCTTTGCACATGTTCATTTGTGAACGTGTGCACATGTTCAACACTACGCCGGGAGCCGATCATGACCAACAAGTTCGCAAGCGCGCTTAAAAGCCAGGCCGCCGCCGGACTGGCCGGCAATCTCTCTGCTGGGAAAGAAGAGACAGCTGGACGCGGCAAGCATATTGGCGGTTATTTCGATGCCGCTGTCTCCAAACAGCTGCGCAGCATCATGGTCGAGGAAGATACGACGGTCCAGGCGCTGCTGGAAGAAGCGTTGGATCTGCTCTTCCAGACCCGTAATCGGCCGATGATAGCGCGCAGGCACACATAGCCCATCCATAGATGATGCCGGCAGTCCCGCTGTCAGGCATCACACGGCCCCCTGCCCCGCTTGAGGATGCCAAAGACGGATTTATGCAGGTGGAGCTCCCCTCTTTCGGCCTTCCGGAGCATCGAGCGGAAATAACCGTTCGGCTTGCGCACTGGACTGTCCTTCCTCTGCCCGGCATGGCCGCTCAGCACCACGCAAACGGTAGCCGCCTGGGGCACCTGGCCATCCGCGAGAGGCTCAGGTAGGCCAGGATTGATCTCACGGGCTAAGTGAGATATACTTAGAGGAGTACAATTGAACTCGAATGGTACTCGACCGTTCCACACAGTAGCAGCTGTCAGCGCCTGGCTGTCCCGTCTCTCCCCACGATGACATCATCGCTCCCATTAGTCATGATCTGTCTCTGACCGCACGATAACCCACGCTGCCAAGCCCAGACGTGTGTGCCACCAACCGGCGACAAGGGAGAGCTCCGTCATGCCAGTCCAGCCGCGCGTATATCGCGAGCTTTCCCCCCACAATACTTCACTTAATACAAGTTCATGCTCGGACAGAAACCGCCTTCGAACACACCTGCATACCTTAGGTCACACCGCCCTGGCCGCCAAAGCCGAACGGTGTTGCACCCACTTCCGCGTCTTGGCCTGTGACAACGGCCATGCTTACCGGCCCATCCCCGCCGAGCGCTGTCGGCTCCGGTTGTGTCGGAATTGCGCCCACTGGCGCCAGCAGCGAGCCATGAGGCGACTCTGGCCGGCCATCCATGAACTCAGCCGGCGGCACCCCGAGGACCGCTGGGTTTTCATGACATTCACCGCCCGCGCCAGCGGCGAACCACTCCGCATCCGGGTGAACCGGTTGACAAGCTGGTTCGCGAAGTTCCGCCGCTTGTCGATCTGGAAAACCGCCATCTGCGGCGCCATCGCGGGCTACGAGACGACCTACCACCCTGGACACGGCTGGCACGTACACGTCCATGTCCTCGCCAGTCGGCAGACCTGGGTAGATCAGGCCGCGCTCGCAAGCGCCTGGCAATGCGTCACGGGTGGCCACGGCACCGTCGTCGACATCCGAGACCGCGACACGGATGTTCGCGCAAGCATGTGCCGGACGCTGACCTCTCCCTTCAAGCCCATGAACCTGGCGGCCTGGGGGCCGGCCCAGGTAGCCGAGTGCATCGCCCCGGGGCGCACGAAACTGGCCGAGTGCTACGGCGCGCTGCGCGGCCTCGCTGCAGAGCTGGCGGAGGACAGCGAGGAGTCCAATGACTCCCCACACTGCTAGGCCCCAAGGCGAGTTCTGGCCAAGGCGCCCCTCACCGCCCAGTGGTTCACGGCGGAAGAAGTGTACCAGACCCGGCAACACGCGCCGCGCCGCAGCCTGGCCCCACCCCATCGACTGCGGGCCGGTTAGGGGGAGTAGGTCAGCGCACGCCAGGTCGCGGGGATTTCGACCACGCAACCGCACCAGCTCGGTGACCCACGATTGTGTGATCGATGGCCCTGTGCACAAACCCTCAACGGCCCGGCGCCCGCGGCAGAGGCCGACGCATGATCGCGATGACACGCCGGATATGCGTCGCGCATGGCACCTGGGCCAAGACGCAGGCAGCCCATTGCGCCATGGCTGTTCGGCCTGGGCTGGCCGTGTGTCCGGCGGACGGCGTCGCCCGACACACGAGCGGGGGAGGAAGACCGGAGGACCCAGACACTGATGGCGAAATCGTCACCGAACCATCCTAGCAAAACCCAACAAAAGCCAACATTCCGGCCGCTGTCCATCGAGCAGAAAAATGCGATTGACTGGCTCATCACCGGGGCAACCGATGCCGAAGTCGCCGCGGCCGTGGGCGTGGACCGCTCGACTGTCTGGCAGTGGCGACATGCACACCCCCTGTTTCAGGCGGAGCTCGAACGAGCCAGAGCCGAGGTGTACCGAACGCCCCAAGAAAAGCTGCGGTCCTGCCTGATGAAAGCCGTGTCAAATCTTGTGGCTGCGGTGGAAAAAGGCGAGCTGCGAGCCTCCATCGAGCTCTTGAAAGCGGTGGGCATGTACGGTGATGGCACCATGAACGCGATTCGGGAGCAAGACCCCGAACAGCTTCTGCAACGACAGATCGATGAGCAGATAGCCCGTGAGGCGATTCCCAAGGATGAGCATGACGCGATGACCCAGATGCTGATGAGGCCTACCACGTGCTATGTTGAGCGCCGCCAGGCGATCGAAGCCGAGCTCCGAGCGCGCTATTGATGAACTCCCATGTCAGGCGAGTCTGAGCATCCATTCAGAGCTCTCCGCGGCAAACCGCGTCAGAACATTGTGGGTCATCGCGCTGCTATGTCGGTAGTGTGCTCCAAGTAATGCTCTCCACATAATTCCATGCTACTGCTGGCCAGAAGCCGATACTTATACAGGGAGGGCAACAGCAAGCTATGGCCAGGAGAGAGGCGTGCCCAGGGTGTGGCGCTGTACAGCTCAAGAGGAACGGGCATATGCATACCGGCAAGCAGAACCATCGGTGCAAGGCCTGGGGCCGACAGTTTGTCTTGCACGCTGAGAAGCACGTCATTGCTGAGGAGCAACGTATCCTCGTGGCCCGCTTCAAGGCAGCTCCCGATCACTTGCATATCCAGTTCTTCGGAAGTCCGAGCGATAGGATCGTGCAACAGCTGTAGGCGGAAGCCGATGACATGTGCAGCTTGGTGGGAAAGAAGGCCAACCAACAGTGGCGCTGGATGGCCATGGATACCAAGACGTGCCAAACTATTGCGTGTCACCTCGGGGATCGTCGTCGGAAAAGTGCCGAACAGCTCTGGACGAAGATTCCCGTGGCAGATCGTGCGCAGATGACGTGCTTTACGGATCGCGATGAGGCCTCCAAGGGTGTGATGCCCGCTGCCCGGCATAAAGCTATTACCAAGCTCGCCCGTAAAACCAATCATCTCGAACGCGTCAACCACATGTTACGCCAGCGGGTTTCCCGCCTCGTGCGTGACACCTGGGCCTGCTCGAAGCAGCTCGCCAATCATCTTGGCGCGATCAAGTTCTTCATAGGTGAAGATAACCTCACGAGGGTTGCCGCATTACTTGGATAACACTACTAAAATGAAGACTGAAGCACGTTTGTACCGACGCATTCGAGCAACGGCCGAATGACAACAAGAGCCGATCTGGATACGCCGCTTTCCTTGCGATGGGAAACCCGCCGCCACTGGCCCGTGCTCCGCAATGAATTCGGGCGAGACGAGACCACGAGCGCCGTCATTCTGGCGCTCGTCACTTCCGGGGGTTGGGTGAGCTACTCTCGCCACAAGCCGCATTACAGCGTCCCCCGCCGCTACCGCTCTCGGCTCTATACCTATCGGCGGATCGTCGGCGCGGCCGATCATCTTGACGCCATGGGGCTCATAGAGCACAATCGGACAGCGCCGCATCAACGCGGCTGGCAATCATCCATGAAGGCAACGCCCGAACTGATCGCCCGAACGAGCAAGATCATTTCCGTAGGCCCCCGACTAGAGATTGCCCGACCGGCCGAGAGCATTATCCTACGGGACGCGGACGGCGCGCTGCTCGACTATCGGGAAACTGCCTCGTCCGTGCGAATGCGCCGGAGCTTGGAACAACTCAACGAGGCAATCCGCAGCACCGACATTTCGGACAATGTGGCGTCACCCATGGTACGCATCTTCAATCGCGACTTCCGGCGCGGCGGACGGTTTTATGCTCAAGGTGGGGTAGTGATATCCATGTAATGCTCGCTCTATGCCGCGGCTCTCGTCAGGTTGTAGTGGCAGATGAAGAGCTTGATGGCACCCACATGATTGGCGAGTTTCTTCGAGAACGACAACGCCTCACGCACTAGACGGGACATGCGCTGGCGCAAGGTGTTGTTGAACCGCTCGATGTGATTGGTTTTGCGCGCCAACTTGCTGATGGCTCGGTGCTGCGCGGCGGGGATCACGCCCACGTACACCACATACTGATCGGTGTAAAACGTGGCGTGCTGGCGATAGGCCTCAGGAATCTTCGCCCACAACCGCTTCGCACTCCTACGGCTGCGATCACCGACATGAAAGGCAATGACTTGGCGCGTCTTGGCATCCATGGCGATCCAAATCCACTGCTTGTTTTCCTTCTTCCTCACAAAGCTTTGCATTTCGTCGGCTTCCACCTCAAGACGTTGAATCACCACATCTTGGGTACAACCAACGGGTTGGACGTTGAGATGATCCGGTAGCGCCTCGAAGCATTGGACCAGAAAGCCCACCAACCACTTGAGTGTGACACCTACAGCGCGACAGATGCCGCGCAACGAGATCCGCTCCACCAGCAAGCGTTCGATGAGAGCTCGTGTGTCCTCCGGGATGAGGTCTTGTGCAAAGCAGTCGACAAACTGACGGCGACAGTCGTGGCATTGATGGTTCTGTTTGCCGTTGTGAATGTGACCGTTTTTCTTGTACTTGGGGGACTGGCACCGCGGGCAGACGTCTCGGACGACCATAGCTTGCTGTTGACCTCCGCTAGATGGGTAAGCGTTTTGGTCAACAATAGCACGGAACCGTCAGGCCAGCATTACATGGATATCACTACCAAGTGATCCAGGCGTTCGACGCGGATCGATACCATGCTGGGCTCCTCCACTGCATCACCTTGAGGGCGCTAGACAGTCAGTGGAGGATAAACGGTTTTTTCTCGCTGAGCACCTGCTCAATGTTGGTTAGAGAGTGTCAAAACGTGTGTTCCACACCCTTCGACACGCTCAGGGTGAGCGGCATTTGCCCGCTCAGAGTGGAGTATAGGAAATTGGGGTTTATGTAGCAATGGAAAGGAAAGGCGATG
>Ga0105104_10002144_pt1 | contig 14541 bp, 14 predicted proteins | sample PPLLaktember2015_3_FD_87034 | JGI IMG/M metagenome (GOLD analysis project Ga0105104, IMG submission 87034) | Freshwater sediment microbial communities from Prairie Pothole Lake near Jamestown, North Dakota, USA - PPLs Lake P7 Core (6) Depth... | ecosystem: Environmental > Aquatic > Freshwater >... | reverse complement strand
CAAAATCCTGGCACCTTTCCCACTGGCACTGTCAATTTCGAAGCTCCCACCCAGCATTTCCGTGCGCTCCCGGATCTATTTGAGCCCGAGGCTGTTTCCCTGTTGGATGGAATCAGGATCAACGCATTTGCCATTATCATCCACACTGACACGTATCCGGTCCTCACCGAAATCCAATATCACCTTGACCAGTGATGCCTGGCTATGGCGGGCTGCATTTCCCAGCAATTCCTGAATTGCCCGAAACAGCATCACTTCCAGATAGGGTTCCAGGCGGCGTTCATGACCCGTTAAAGTGACATTTACATCGAGACCCGCCTGCTCCTTGAATGCATCTGCATAGCGGCGGATCGTCGGAGCCAGACCAAGATCATCAAGCATCATGGGGCGCAGCTCAAAAATGAAGTTCCGCACCTTTTGGAAGGTGCCCATGGCAGATGATTTTAGATTGTTCAGTTCTTCGCGCGCCTGACCCGTATCCACATCCATCAACCGCATTGCGATTTCTGTCTGCAAAATGAAATTGGATAACGCCTGGGCGGGACCGTCGTGCATCTGACGGGACAGACGCTGACGCTCAGTTTCCTGGGCATTCACAAGCATTTCCACATTTGCCAGGGGACCTTTGATGCCCGAAACTGACGCGGCAGGGGAGGCAGAGCCGGAGATCGCGCGCGCCCGCTCAAGGGTCGCTTTGAAGCGCTCCAGATGAGATTTTTCGCTATGCAATTTTTCCAATTGTCCACGCATGACAAAAAGACGCTGCTGCGCATCCAAGGCAGAATCGTATGCGTTGCGAATATCCTGCAGAGGCATTTTATCGAACTGGTTTTGTACCTGTTGCAGGTGTGTTGTGATCGCCGCGTTACGCTGAGAGAGTTTTAAGACCTCACCCTGACTTTGCTCGATCATTAAAGTCACTTCACGCAGAGCTTTCTCTGTTTCTTCCAACTCCGTATCCAGATCCAATTCGCCCCCGGTGGATGTAACCATGTCTGTTGCCATGAGACTACTCCTGATTTTTCACCTGGTCGTTCTGCAATTTCACCCAGCCTCGTTTCAGGGCATAAACGACAGCCTGCGTTCGATCCTCAACCCCAAATTTTCGCAAAATGGAAGTAACGTGGTTTTTTACGGTTTGATGACTGATCCCAAGCAAACCCGCAATTTCCTTATTGCTCATCCCCTTCACCACGCAGGCTAGCACTTCCATTTCACGATCAGAAAGGGGATGGAAGGGTGATCCAGGCTCACTATAGGAACGCCTCGCGCCATCCATCTGTTCATCGATCCAATGATCAAGCTCTCTGCGAGTGAATATGTGACCGGCAACCGCATACTTGCCATCAAAAACAGCCCGGACAGTCCCTGCCAGGACCTCGGGCTGGATTTCCTTCGCACAATATCCAACCGCACCAGCCAATACAGCGTGGATGGCTTGTTCGATATCGTCATAACCGGTCAGGAGAACCACACGCGTCGGCAGATGCTCCGAAGTGACTTGATGAGTCACCTGCTGACCATTCAAGCCGGGCATGTTGACATCGAGGATCGCTACATTCGGTTTCAGGGCACGGATCTTTTCAATCGCTTCATCCCCATCCGCAGCTTGAGCAAGGATGCGAAAATCCTCCTCCAGCGAAAGAGTGTCTACAACACCCTGACGAAAGAGGGGATGGTCATCGGCAATTAGTAGTGTTATCTCGTTCATCCTCTGCCTGTTCTTTCAAAGTCTTAATGTGAGTATAGCACAGGAGCGACATACGGGCAATTTTTCGGTTCCCGGTGATACCACGCATTTGGCTCGAGAACTATTTCCAGCGATAGACCTGCATGTTCTCCTCAAAATGGAGAGACTCAATTTCCAGTCCGGCTTCGAAAAGCGATTCACGCCCAGAAGTGAGCTGTGGATATAAACCGGGAAAGGTGATCAAATAATCCACTGATTTTGCATCAAGATACTCAGCCAGCCGGGTCTGGTCGCGAATAAATGGAACGACCTCAGGTGTAATTAACCCAGCCATATCAACCAGGGGATTCTGCACAAAATAGCCAAAGGCGCCGATATCATGTACGGCGAGCCGGGCATCGGGAGGGATATTTTGTTCAACCCATTGCGCGGTTGTTACCATCTCGCTCTCGATCCAAAATATATCAAATGCATTTTGGCGTGCAGCGACAACCTCAAATGTGAGACATAAGAATACAGTCAGGATCTGCCATAGCTGTACCACACGTTTGATGGATCCGGAGGCTGTAGCAAATTCAAGAAGACCCAGGATCCCCCACAGATACATAACCGGCAAAGCGGGAATGATATACCTGCCATGCTGATATGCTGGCAGACGCGTGAAATAGATTGCCAGATACCCAAAGAACCAAATCAAGCTGGCGATCGCCCCCCAATTCCAATCGCGGATACGTCTGAACATCCAAATGAAGGCACTCGGAATGAGCACGAGGGATGGGCTGGCAAGGATCGGCCAGAGATAATCGCTTATTCGTTCCTGCAGACCTTTCGAGAGCCAATACGCTTCATATTCAGCCTGCTTGGCATAGAATGTGTTCGGCATCGGATTTCCAGATAGCATCAAATTGAAGAGCAGGTAGGGAAAGAACATTGAACTAAAACCAAGCAGCGATTTCCAGATTGCTTCGCCGCGCAGATGCCATGTTTTCTCAGATAGCAGTCCAACAAACAGAATCGGTCCAAAGAGAGTCATACCATCCGGACGGACCCAGATACTTAAACCGGCGAGCAAGCCCAGAGCCAAGTAACGACGCGAGCCGCCGATCAACGCGCCCAGCACTGCCAGGATGATCAATCCATGTAAAAGTGTCTCCATCCCCGAGACAGCAGACCAGGTGAGATGCCACGCAAAGACAAAGAAAAGTCCTGCCCATGGAATCTGTGTTTGGTAGGAAGCCACGAGTTTTCGCGCGATATTTTCTGCACAAATAGCCAGTAGCGTGAGTACAACCCAGCCAAGCAGGTATGTCCACACGTACGGTGCAAGACCAATCAGGAAGCCAATTGCAAGAAGAAATGTCCAGAGGGGTGCAGTCGAGCCGGCTGATTGCTGACCGATTCGATATGCCCATTCCCCATGTTCAGCCAGGTTGCGCGCATAGGTAAGATGGATCCAAGCATCATCGAGCGGAAATCCGATTCGAAAGATCAGGGCGCCGACGATCAGATAAAAAAGGACGGCAATCAGCGCAGCGATGGCGATGACCACCCACCGATCAACGCGCCAATTCGATCCGGTAAAGCTTCGCCTCATTGACTTCTCCTAGGTAGACAAATGATGAATTATTTTGTGGATCATCATATAGGTCCTGAATAGAATCGAATGTGCCGCCTTTTTCGAGCACCAGATACCCTGCATTAAATTTTTCCGCAACAGACAGGATCGTGGACTCGTCGCCAAAAGGCAGCGAAATGGATGGACGTCCCGAGGCGATGAAATATCCCGGCGGATTCCGTACGATCACAACGTCCCCAGGCTTGATTCCGTTATCGAGAAATATCTCCTCTACTGACGCGTAAATGAAATCGTCCTTCGCCCAACCGCTGGAAATAACACGGAAGTTCACGAGATATACCGTCACGAACACCGCCAGCAGGACGAGAATCCCTTGCAGAAAATATGAGGCATTCTTATCGGTGAATTGACCACGCCGCCGAAGCCATGCGAGGAGTGACTCCAATCCAATCGGCGCGGCAACCCACCAAAAAGGCTGAAACGCTGCGCCAGCATGAAAGAAACTGCCGCGCGATCCCGCGAATGGAAAGATGATCGTCATGATAGCGAACAGGATCAACCAGCCGGTCACTGCGATCTTCGTCCTCAGTTCGTTGCGCAATTGCCACAGTCCAATCAGAATAAATGGGAAGAGAAAAATCCCGCCCTGCGCGCCGAAGGCATTACTAAAATTCGCGTTGAAGGCACGGGCCCGATTCTTAAACGCCAAATCCCAACCAGCTTGCAGGAACGAATCACGCGTCAGGTTTTCCGGTGGATAGATAAACGTTTGGTTGTAATTTTGCAGCCAGAGCAAACGCCCTCCGCCCGGCGTGAGCAGTGAGCCGAAGAGATTGAGATTGCGCGCATGCCAAAAACCCATCACCAGGAGGTATCCGACGATGACGAGCAGACCTGCCGGAATGATCTGAACAAGCGATTCGCGAAAAGTATTTTTCGATCCATCATTCTGATGAGTGAATTTCCACATGACGGTCAAGCCTGCCAGTCCGAGCCAGAGGAGACCGTCACTGCGCGCGAGGGTCATCAAGCCGGCGAGGACGCCAAGAAGGATGGGAGTCCATTTTTGCTTGCACGGTGCAAGGAGCAGGAACGCACTGCCCAGAAGCATGAACAATGCATAGTTATCAGGGACGGGCATGAAGGGCGCGTAATACAACGAAAAGACGGAGAGTAAACCCGAGACCATCGCAAGCCGTGTCTGGCGGGTAACGCTGAAGGCAAGTGCCGCTGTCAATAACGGCACACAGGCTGAAAGGAGGATGAACGGAAAGCGTCCCGCAGCATAGGTCGATTGACCACTAATCCACATCCCCGCTGCAGAAACGATCGAGGCTAGCGGCATCCAATATGTGTGCGAGGGGTGAGGCAAACCTGTGGGATCATCCAGATAATTCCAAATATAGGGTTCATTGAAACCATGTCCATTTGCAAGTTGTATCCCGCCCGCGAAATAATAGTCGGCATCCATATAGCCAGGCAAAGACTGAAAGAGTGAAATCGAAAACGGAACAATCAACCCAATGGCAAAAAGGATGACATATTGACGCCAGTTCATTTGCGATCTCCAATTTGATCGAACCAGGTGCGGGGAGAATGAAGAACCCACCAGCGCATCCAATACAACCCAATGATGGCAGCAATGGGAGGCAGGGCGGCAATCAGATCATTGACCTGAGGGTCGTAAACATAAACAACCCGTAAATACATGCCATAAGGAATTAATAGAACAAGAAGTAATATAAGAAAACTTAAAAAGACTCGACGCCGCTGCCAGCGTTCCCATACAAGGGCAAGGACCAGGATAAAAGGCAAAATCAAGACCACGTGATTGGAAGGAAAGATCGCAAACCCCATCAAAGGTGTAGCCGCCAGCGACAATGCTGCAGTCCAGGCGAGGCGCCGAAAATGTGCATGGACCGATCCAAGCCATTCGATGAAAAGAATTATTCCCAGGAAGATCGAAACAAGCGTGCCAAGGGGATATCTTGCATCCGGAATCCATGTTGATAGTATATGACCAAGACTTAAATTCGCACCTCGAAACCAGTCAGATAGCACTGCACGGATATAGGGAAGTCCCCAATCGGGATTGGTCAGAAATGAAACAACAAGCAACACAAAGAGAGCCATTGCCAAGCCGGTCAGGACATTCCACCGTCGATTTGCAAATACGAACACAATGATGAAGAGCAGGAATAAACCACTCACTTCCCATTGATATGCAACAAGCAGCAAAAGGACTCCAGCCAATTCATCGGAATGGGAGCGCAGGGCAAGCAATATCCACAGGCAGAGGAACATGATCAGGATGGTTGGCGTTCCAGTTACCAGCGCATTAATACTAAAATAACCGAATAAGCCGTAGAGCAGAACGCCAGCATAAAGCCAGCGAGGCGGCTGCCATTCTGAAAGATTGAACGAGAGGAGTACGATTCCAACCAGTGCTGCTTCGGAAATCAGCATCCATATTCCACGTGCAAGCGCGAAATCCCGAAATAATGCCAACGGCGTATACAGCAACACGATATAGAAAGGATCATTCAGTACAAAAGCGTATTCGCTGGAGAAAGCGGGGCGACCATACGCCACTTGCTGCGTGCGATGCGCGATCTCAGTACTATAAGGTTCAATTTGCTCGATCAAAAAAGCGCGCGCGCCGCTCCAACGCAGGAAAAACCACTCCCCACCCGGCAGGAGTCGCGCAATGACAATGTTCGCTGCCAGCAATAAAATGAAAACGAATAGCAGGAGCGCGAGAAGTCGGATCTCTTTCGCGCTCAACCATTTGCGAGATTTGCGTATATCCCGGAATGACATACGTTATTCGATGAAGAATCGAAAGATGGGCCGCGTCGGAGAGCGTCGCACGACTTCTGTAAAACCTGCCTGCCGGAAAGCCGAGGTGGTTCCCGTGTATATAAAAGGAGCAGGCATATCCTTTTGGGCGTCCACTGGATACCCTTCGACGATCCTGCCACCTTGCTTTCTGACGTGTTCCACCGCGGCTTTCAACAACTCGACAGTGATCCCTTTTCGACGGGCGTTCTTCGCGACGAAGAAACACGTTACCGACCAGACAGCCTGATCGTCTACAGGTTTTAATGTACGTGAATGTGCCAGCTTGAGATATGCTGCGCGCGGTTCGACCGCGATCCACCCCACAACTTCCCCATTTAAGTATGCCAGCAAGCCGGTGGATGCACCCGCATCCACAAGAGATTTGTGCATTTGGCGCGTCTCATATCCCCTGGCTTCATCATAAGCTTTGCCGCGCAACTTCCAAAACATGCACCAGCATCCGGCACACGCGCCTTTGGGACCGAAGAGTTCTTCGAAATCCGTCCATAGATTGCGTTTGAGCGGTTTGAATGAAAGCTGTGTTGTCATGTCAGGGCATCAGGACATTTAAACAATTGGGGAGAATTTGATATTCAAAATCCTTGATCCACTCCGGGAGCAATTCGCCATCTGTATGCGCGGGAGAGGGCTTGTCGAGATGGATGGAAATACGCGTGGCATGGACTTCCCGCATGCCTTCCATTTCAACATAATTTCCCTTATCTTCATTGAACGCGCGCGGCAGAGCCAGGAACATACCAAGGCGCGTGCCCCGGTAACCAAAGGCAAGAGTCAACTTTCCATCGAAGGGATCAGCATGCGGTACCATAAAGAATCCGCCTGTTCGCCGTCCATTGCCAATTGAGATCAGCGAAAGTTTTCCATTGAACTCCCCACCATCCCATTTGATATTTCCACTCCACTCGGGTTTATCCATGATCCCCTGAACGGCTGCAACCAGGTAACGCACCAGACCTTTGATCCAGTGAATTTTTTCGTGCTTGATCGTTACATACGGTTCGAGTCCCGCGGCAGAATTGTTGGCAAAGTACAGGTTATTCAGCCTGCCAAGATCCACCGCCCTTGTCTTCCCCGCTGCAATGATCCGCGCGGCTTCATTCAGGTCGGTTGGCATGCCCAGCGCATACGCAAAATCATTGGCTGAACCGGTGGACATGATGCCTATCGGAACTGGCTGCCCATTATCGGCTTGGGCAGCTCGCATCAAGCCATTGACCGCCTCGCCGATGGAACCATCTCCTCCAATAACAATGATCGGCGAAAACTTATCAAATGCAGCCTGTTCGGCAAGCTCGACGATTTGTCCTTTCTTCCGGGAGATCACCAAATCAAAATCCACACCTGCAGCCTTAAGAGCTGATTCAACTTCGGGCAGACGCTTCTCTGAGTTCCAACGATTAGAGTAGGGGTTCAAAATTGCCTTGGCGGTCATCGACCCTCCACAAGATGAGTTGAATCAATTTTACCCCGAAGGTTCCATTCCTTGAATTGGGAAAGCAAAACTGCAATAAAAATGAGAGCGCAGCCAAAGATCTGGATTCCTACCAGTCTTTCATTCAACAGCAACCAACCGGATAACACCGCGAATACCGATTCGAGGCTCAAGATCAGGGCGGCATCAGCCGGTGGTGTATGTCTTTGTGCCCAGATTTGAAGTGTGTAACACAAGCCTAACGAGAAGAACGCCGTGTACGCGATTGCCCCGAGCAACGGCAACGTCATTGGCATTGACTTTTCTGCAAAGATACCAATTCCAAGATTGAACAGACCACAAATAACGAGCTGTCCCAGTGAAAATGACATGGATTCGAACTTCGATGCAAATTTACCCAGGATGATGACATGAAACGTCCAGAACAGGGCTCCGAAGAGTTCGATCACGTCGCCAGCCCGGACCTCGAACCTGCCCCCCGTTGAAAGGAAGAATGCCCCCACCCCAGCCAGCGCGACTGCAAAGATGGACATCCAGTGCAACTTTTCGCGCCAAATAACAAACAAAACCACAGGAACTAAAACTACGTAAAGGCTGGTGATAAATCCTGCATTGCCGGCTGTCGTGTATACCACCCCAACCTGTTGTAAGGCGCTGCCAAGAAATAATACAAACCCTGCTATGAACATCCATATATATTGTTCGCGCGGGTAGGAGGCATGTTTATTCCGTCTTACGAAAGGCAAAACGACAAGCGCAGCCAGCAGATACCGGGTACCATTAAATAAATACACGCTGCCCATCTGCCCAGCGATGCGTTGTGCGACAAATGCCGATCCCCAAATAATTGAAACAAGGAGTAGTGTGAGGTCTGCTTTGAATCTCATAGAGTAATGAATGCTGGAATCGCCCGAGCAGGATTGATGTATTTGTCTATCCGTCTACCCGTTACCCTTTTCCTTCCACAATTCACTCTATCATAGCACAGGATGAAAAGGTCACTTCCATTTCAAATGGTCAGACAAATCGCCCGCAACAATGAAGCGATCCTTTCGTTAAAGTTGATAACTGTGGTCATTCAGGACTTAAGACATTCAACTCTCTAATTCCGCGTTAATTTCCCGCTATATAAAAGAGGTATACTATTGCACATTAAAGGTGATAAATGAATAATCCGTTTGAATCTACTGGTAGAGTTAAAGCATCCCTCAACGAACAAAAATATATCGCATCGGATGAGATCGCGACCATCGTCTTTCTCTCACAGAAGTTGGGAAAGCCACTTCTGACGGAAGGACCTGCCGGGGTTGGCAAAACAGAACTTGCAAAAGCGATTGCAGGAGCCACGGGCCGCGATTTGATTCGTTTGCAATGTTATGAGGGGCTGGACGAGTCGAAGGCATTATACGAGTGGGAATATTCCAAGCAGTTGCTTTATACACAGCTGCTGCGCGACAAATTAAACGATACCCTCGGTAAAGCCGATTCATTATCCGAAGCTGCGGATAAACTGGCAAATGAGGAAGATGTCTTTTTCTCAAATCGCTTCCTGCTGCAAAGGCCGCTCCTGAAAGCCATTCTATGCGATCAGCCCACAGTATTGTTGATCGATGAGATAGATCGCGCGGATGCCGAGTTCGAAGCCTTCCTGCTCGAAGTGTTGAGTGACTTTCAAGTTTCCGTACCCGAGCTTGGAACACTGACCGCCAAACATCGACCATTCGTTGTACTTACGTCGAACAATACGCGTGAATTATCCGAAGCGTTGAAGCGCCGCTGTTTATATCTTTTCATTGATTATCCAACCGTCCAGGAAGAACTCGCAGTTGTACGATTGAAAGTTCCAGATCTAAGTCCGAAACTGGCGCAACAAGCCGTTGAGTTCGTACAGAAACTACGCAATGCCGAGATGCGGAAGTCTCCATCCATCAGTGAGACGCTGGATTGGGCGAATGCGCTCGTCGCGCTCAACGCGAAGAACCTCGATAAACAAACACTCGAAGATACGCTCTCCGTCCTGGTCAAGCATGAAGCGGATCTGCAGAAAGCCAAGCGGCAGTTCATTGCCCCTCCCCCGGGAAGAGGCAAGCCGGATGAGTTTGGAAGATTCTCTGGAAATTGATTATTATCGGTGGTCGAGTAGCCCTGAGTGTTCGCCGATGGGCGTATCGAGACCACCTCTTTCATAATTACTGGTAATGGATGGTCTCGATACGGCGGGAGAACACCGCCACTCGACCATCAGTAAGGAATGTGAATTATGGAATCTCGCATTTTACAGTTAATTGCTGCGCTGCGTGCGAGTGGTGTGCGCGTGTCACTGGCCGAATCCGCGGAGGCATTCTCCGCAGTGGATTTGATGGGGATTCAACATCGCGAACATTTCCGTTTGTCGCTGCGTTCCACTCTTATCAAGGATGTACGCGACCTCCCAGTTTTCGATAAATTGTTTCCGCTCTTCTTCGGCAACGGTCAGCCGCCGATGATGGGTGGCAATCCCACAGACGATATGAGCCCCGAGGAAGCGCAGATGCTTGCAGATGCGCTACGCCAGTTCGCGCAGAGTCTCCGCCAGCGGATGCAGCGTCTAATGAACGGCGAGCAGCTCTCCAGAGAAGAATTGGAGGCGCTGGGCAAGATGGTGGGACTCAACCAAATGGATGACCTCCGTTACCAGGAATGGATGGCACAGCGGATGATGCGTGCCCTAGCATTCCCTGAAGTGCGCGAGGCACTGCGCGAGTTAATGGAACAACTCCAACAGATGGGCATGAGCAAGGAACGCCTGGAACAAATGCGTGAGATGATCCAGCAGAATATGCAGGGTCTCGAACAACAGATCAAGCAATTTGCGGGGGAACGTATCGCGGAGAATTTGAGTGAGCAGCCGCCAGGTGAAGCCATTGACAATCTGATGAACCGTCCCTTCCAGGCTCTCACAGATGAAGAGAAAAAAATATTGCAGCGTGAAGTAAAGAGACTCGCGGCTGCATTGCGCACCCGGATCGCGCTCCGGCAAAAGCGAGCCAAGAGCGGACAATTGGATCCGAAGTCGACGATCCGGTCCAATCTCAAATATCACGGAGTGCCGATGGAAATCAAATATCGCGACCGGATTCGCAAACCGAAGATCGTGGTCATTTGCGACATTAGCACATCCATGCGATTCTGTTCCGAGCTGATGCTTAGTTTTCTATTCGCATTACAGGGGCAGATAAGCAAGACGCATGCTTTCGCGTTCATTAATCATCTCGAGTATATTTCGGAAGATTTCACCGGTTCGAACGCGGACGAAGCAGTTGCTTCCGTTTTGTGGCGGATGCCCAGCGGACACTACAACACAGACCTCGGCTGGTCATTGAACGATTTCCAAAATGAATTTCTCGATACGCTCAATGGGCAAACAACGCTGATCATTGTTGGTGATGGGCGCAATAATTACAACGATCCCCGAGTGGACATCTTCTCACTAATGACGCGCCGTGCCGCGCGGACCATCTGGCTGAATCCTGAACCTCCGCTGATGTGGCACGGCGACAGCGACATGACAAAGTACGCGCCTCTCTGCAATAACGTTCTGAAAGTAGGGACATTGAATGAACTTGCCAGCGCGGTGGATCAATTGCTTTCCGCATAAATAATTTTCACGCTTACAGGGTCTGCGAGACCTAATTAATTTGTTGGGTTGGTTAAAAGCCATTTGGCTTATAATGGTGCGCAAAGTACCAGAGCGGTAATCTTTGCTGCAAAACCAACGAAACAACATGGACAATCCCAAAATCAGAATCATGGTGGTAGAGGACGATATCCCCACTTCAACCTTCATCGCTGAAGTGCTCACGACGGCAGGATACGAAGCGATTGTTGTTAATGAAAGTGTTAAGGCAATGGAGATTGCAGATTCCATGTTGCCCCAGGCATTTCTCTTGGACTTAATGATGCCACAGCCGGACGGCTTCAAGCTTTGCCGGATGCTACGCGCACATCGGGGTTTCAAGCACACTCCAATTCTGATTGTTACAGCTCTGGATGACACGGACAGCAAGATCGTCGCTTTGGGGGCTGGTGCAAATGGTTACCTGACAAAACCCTTTCACATAGACGAGCTCATATTAGGCATAAAAGATGCTCTTGACGGTTAAACTAAAACAAAAGTGGGAAGCTACGCGCTGCGCAGTTCCTGTCATCTCGCGTTCGAAATCGCGGAACATGGTCAAACGGGGGAATCTCTCATCCGAACCCTAACCCGAACAACCCGGAAAAGAAAAACCTTTCACCACGAAGGTCACGAAGGGGCACAAAGGAAAACCTTTAAACGCTCTTCCTTCGTGTTCCTTTGTGTCCTTTGTGGTAAATTTCCTTGCTTTTTGTGCAAGAATTCAACTACTAAGTTACTAATGGATAACAATCCCTCAAACGCAATCTGGTAGGAATATGCACCTATGCCCCATCTCATAAATATGGAGCCGGTGTTATGTCAACATATAATTTGGAATTCCTGTCACTGAATTTGCGCAATGTTCAGTCTGAGTTTGTTACATATCGGAATCGATCTGCCATACGTCTGATTGAACTGAATATGATGAGTAATGAGGAGAGCATTGCCATCCTCACAGACCTGAATTTTAAAAATGGAATGATCGAGGCAGAGGTTGCAGGAAGTCCTCGCCTGGATGCACCCATGGATATGCGTGGATTTGTTGGGATTGCATTTCGTGTACAGCCGAATGGTTCAGGCTTTGAATGCTTCTTTATAAGACCCACAAACGGACGTGCCAACGACCAATTGCGGCGCAATCATTCCACACAATATATCTCACATCCCGATTATCCCTGGTATAGACTTAGGGAGGAACATCCTGGTGTTTACGAATCCTACACCGATCTGATTCCGGGAGAATGGACAAGGATCAAGATTGTTGTTTCAGGCATCCATGCCCAATTGTTTGTCAATGACAGCGAGCAGCCTTGCCTCATCGTCAATGACTTGAAACTAGGCGAAATCGAAGGCAAGATCGCGCTCTGGGTGGGAGCCGGCACAGAAGCCTATTTTTCCAACGTTCAGATTAAGCCCATAGATTAAAGGATCCAGACTCGACAAGAGTTCATTCGCGGGATTGAGGGTTTCAGCCTCTCCACGCGAATGTTACCGATGCCATTATGCAAGTCCTGGTTTGATGCTCCTTGACTCCTGCGCCGATTCATATATAATTCTTTGTGACTATTGTTACTAATTTAGTCACAGGTGAAGCTGTGCTGTGGACAGAAAGGCAGGCGTATGCCCAAAGCGTTCTCCGAACACGAGAAGGAAACCATCAAAGCCCAAATGCGCGGGAAGGGCAAGAAGCTCTTCGAAATGCAGGGACTCAGGAAAACCAGTGTGGACGAGTTAACCGAAGCCGTTGGAATTTCCAAAGGCGCGTTCTATCTCTTCTATGAGTCGAAGGAGGAACTATTCCTCGAAATTCTGGAGGAACTGGAAACAGACTTCCGCTCGAGGATCTTTGACTTTTCGCTCAACCCCGGCGATGATGCACGTAAGCTGATCGCAAAGTTATTGAATAGTGCCCTGCTGACCTGGGATCGCTATCCGTTGTTGAAAAATTTTGGCATGGCAGAGTATGAATACCTTGCCAGAAAACTGCCTCCCGAGCGGATCCAGGCACATCTCAATAGGGATAATGAGTTTGTCAATGACCTTATCAAGAGGATCCAGCGGGATGGTATCAAAGTCAAAGCATCACCCCGCATTGTCTCCAATTTGCTGACAAGTCTGTTTTTCATGAGTCTGCACAGGGACGAGCTCGGCGAAAACGAATACCCCGAAACCATGAAGGTTCTCACCCATCTCGTCGCCGGGTATATCGTTGGAGAGTAAGCGCGTTGCGCGGGCAACGCGCTTGAATGAAAGAAAAAATGAATTACGCAATCGAAACCAATAATCTATCAAAATACTATGGGGAGGTACGCGCGGTGAACTTCGTCAATTTGCGCGTCAAGCCAGGTGAAATTTACGGCTTTCTCGGACTCAACGGCGCGGGCAAAACCACAACGATCCGCGCGCTGCTGGGCATGATCCGCCCGAGCGAAGGTAACATCCGGGTGCTGGATCAGGCTGTCGGTCCGAATGGACGCGGTCCCTGGGCACAGGTCGGGCACCTCGTGGAGAGTCCGTCCGCTTATCCCGAATTGACCGTGCGCGAAAATCTGGAGATCGCACGACGCCTGCACGGCATTGCGGATATGGGGGCTACATCCCGCGTGATCGACCAGCTCGGCATCGCATCCTACGCGGAGCGGAAGGCGGGTACGCTTTCGACAGGCAATCTCCAACGCCTCGGCTTGGCGCACGCCTTATTGCATGAGCCCGAATTGTTGATCCTCGACGAACCCGCCAACGGACTCGACCCGGCAGGTGTTGTGGAGATACGAGAGCTATTGAATTCACTCGCAACGGATAAAGGGGTAACGATCTTCATGTCGAGTCATATTCTTACAGAAGTGGACCGGCTCGCGACTCGCATAGGAATCATCCACAACGGACAGTTGATCGAAGAGCTGGATACGAATGCACTCGAAAAGCTGCGCTCGAAGCGACTCGAAGTGAGAGCGCGGAACCTCAAAGCTGCACAGAACTGTCTGGATGATGCAGGTTATAAATTTTCCCTGGATCACGAATCGATTCAAATTGAAGATGCTCGCGCAATCGAGCATCCCGATGAAATCGCACAGATGCTTGTCAATGCAGGCACACCCCCGACAAGACTTGCTGTAGAACAGCAGGATCTTGAAGATCACTTCCTGCAACTGACCGGAGGTACGAAATGAACGGATTTATTCCCGCCTTGTGGAGTGAGACGCTCAAAATGCGTCGCTCCAAAGTTCCACTCTTCACCGTCATCGGGTTTTCCATTGCGCCTTTGATGGGAGGCTTGTTCATGATCATTCTAAAAGATCCCGAAGCCGCGCGCTCAATGGGAT